>Ga0164297_10001218_pt1 | contig 27829 bp, 20 predicted proteins | sample GEODES058metaG_FD_113539 | JGI IMG/M metagenome (GOLD analysis project Ga0164297, IMG submission 113539) | Dystrophic lake water microbial communities from Trout Bog Lake, Wisconsin, USA - GEODES058 metaG | ecosystem: Environmental > Aquatic > Freshwater > Lake | place: USA: Trout Bog Lake... | reverse complement strand
ATGCCTGCAGCATCTGCGAAAGACGTTCGGGGAAGAGCAGGGCCATCATGGGATACCAGGCGCGGTAGAGGTCCCAGTAGCCGTGGTCGGCGTACATGAAACTGGGCTCGACCTTGCCGCTGTAGACGCTCATGTGGACGATGTTGCCGTCGGCGTCCTGCTCATGCCAGACGCGGGGAAAGAGCAGGCCGCGATAGAGGGCGGAGTAGAAGATGCGGTGTTGCGATTCCGTACCGCCGTTGATGCGAACGCGGCCGAGAGTTTGTTCCCAGACGGCGGCGGCTTCGGATTGAACCTGATCAAAAGATTTCTGTGCGACTTCATGCGTGAGATTGCGCGCGGCCTGGTCGTAAGAGATGAAGGAAGTGCCGACGCGGAGGGTGACGGGCTTGCCGGCCTGTGCGGCGAAATGCGCGACGGCGATGCTGTGGCCGCGAATCGTTTTGACTTCGAAGGCGGTGATGGGCGAGTCGCAGCGAACGATGTAGTAAGCGGCAAAATCTTTTTGCACGCCGCCGCGGTTGGCGCGGGTGAGGGCGCGGATGGTACCGGTGGCGGCATCGAAGGTGGCTTCGGCGTTGTCGCCGGGAAGATCGATGAAGACGCCGGAGGGGCCTGCATCGGCAAAGGTGAAACGCATGACGGAGCAACGCTCGGTGGGTGCGAGTTCGAGGGTGCAGCGATAGCGCATGAGGCGGAGTTTGAGAGTGTGCGGGAGGATTTGCAATTCGCGGGCGCGGTAGGAGGAGGCGCGGTCTGCGGCGGCGGGGCCGGGAGTGCCGTTGAAGGGCATGAAGGTGGCGTTGCCGTAGTCGCCGAGCCAGGGGCTGAGTTGGTGAGTGCAGCGAATGCCCTGCAGGCGTTCATCATGCGGCTGAAAAAACCACGAGCCTGCGTCACTGGATTGCAGCGCCCAGTGCGCCATGGCCCAGGGCACGGCGACGATGGGCAGCGTGTTGCCGCGGGAGAAGAGGGAAGTGGAGTCGGTGCCTTGCAGGGGATTGACGAGGTCAACGAGGCGGAGGTTGGCGAGCCGGAGGTTGGCGAGCCGGAGGTTGGCGGTGTTGTGCGCGGGGGATGGCGGCTTGGCGGCGGGTTCTGCGACTGCGGTGAGTGTGGAGGCCAGAGCTGCGGCCCCGCCCAGTTTGAGGAAAGTACGTCTGCTTGCATCCACGCGCTTTTTCATCGTCAATCCTTGGGTGAAACTTGTTTGACTTCCATAGTAACGAGGCGCGGGAGGAGATGGCCAATTGGGTGGGGGAGATGGAATGCGTCATGCAGCGCATATGAGTGCAGCCCCGCGCATGAGCGAGTTGAGAGAAAAATCCTAGCGGCGATTTTTTATGAAGTGGAGCGCGGATTATGGGACGACGTTGAAGGATTGCGATGTGAGTTGCTGGTTGCCGCTCCATAGCTGCAGAGTCCATTGGCCGGGAACGAGCTCCCAGTCATTATCGAAGCTGTAGTCGGAGTACAGCGTGGGACCGATTGCATTGGCGGTGAGGTCGGCTTCTGCGGTGAGCAGGGGCGCGGTGGAGTTGGGCGGGCGGACGCCGGGCGGCGGGTAGAGCACGACGAGACGCAGCGGGACAGTGGCTCCGTTGGGGGAACCGAGCAAGGTGTAATGAAATCCGAAATGAACGCCGTGCTGCATTTTGACAGTGCGGGTCTGCTCGGCGAGGCGCACGTTGGAAACGTTATGCACGGCAATGCCCTGCGGGGAGTCGTTCAGGGTGGATGCGATGTTGACGGTGTAGATGCCGTAGTCGAGGACTTTGATGCCGGTGAGCTGCGGGGTTTGTGCCGCGGCGGCGATGGTAAAGAAGAACAGGGCCAGCGAAGTTTTGAGGAACCGCATACTGCCTCCGATAACCGAGAGGATACGCCGCACAGATGCTGCGGGGGAATCTTACTAATAGTTATCACAGACGAATGGTTGGCAGAAGTTATTTAAAAGACGGGGGCGACGGGGTGGGAAAAGAATTGCCCCGCAGTTTGCTTCCCGGCTACGGGGGAGGCGGAGTGCGGGGCGGAAGCAATGCAGTAAAGGCAGGCAACTAAAACTTCGGGCGATGAGCGCGCGGTTGGGCGCGGGTGAAAAAATATTTGAAGCCGAGCGCGGCTTGATTTGGTGCGACAAACGATGCGAAGTAATACGGCCTGCGGTGATCGAAACAGTAATGGCGGCGAACAGTAATATGCATGACCGGCAGTGAAGCTAGTCAATGAAATGAATGTAGAGGACGATGAGGCGATTCGCGGTGACAGCGGTCACGGTTGAGGAGCAGGGTTCAGGGAGTTGGGAATGCAAAAGAAGAAGCAGATTCCTCCGCTGCGCTGCGGAATGACAACTTGATAGCCAGAGCATCCGGATATTGGCACTGATAAATCCCCATGCGGGTATGAAATCCACGTTGAAGTAGAAAGAAAAGCCCCATCCGAGCCGAAGCCGGGATGGGGCGGGTGATGCGATGAATGTTTTAACTCAAACTACATTTGCGTGAGGCGGACTACATGCCCATGTATTGAACGTGGATGTAGGCGCCGGTCATGGAGTTGTAGAGGAGGTACCAGCCGGGATGGTCGGGATCTTCATAGACGACGAAGTCATCGCCGCAGTTCCAGCACCAGTCGGAGAAGACAGACCAGTCCCAATCCGCAACGAAGAAGTAGCCGCCGCCGGGGAACCAGAACCAGTGGTGGTCGGCGTCGATGCGGGAGATGCCGTAGCGATGGTCGGGGCCGAAGTTGGCAAAGTGGCCATGCTCAAAGGGGTGTTCGATGTGGAAGCGGGGATCGTTGGGGGCTTCGTGACCGTACCAGGTGTCGTGATTGACGTGAGGTGTTTCATTGACGTGGCCGGTGGGATAACGCTCGGCGTCGGAGCGGGTATTGGCGGGGGAAACCGGACCGCCTTCGCCGCCCGGACGGGCATTGTTGGATGGAGTTGCGCGGGTGGGTGGCGGCGGGGGAACGTGTCCCTGGTTGGCGCGGGGAGTGCTGGCATTATGCGGTGCACTAGAGGCGTTGTTGCTGGGAGCCGCGTTGCGGGTGTTGCCGCGCTGAGCGGCCGCCGGCAGAACGAGCAAAAGCAGAGCAGCGGAGAGAAGAACGATGGACTTTTTCATTGCTGACCTCGGTTGAATTTTGATCCGGAAAAGCGGTGCAACCAAAAGCTTGCAGCGAACAAGAGACAGTGGGACGTATACGCTGCTGGCAGCCATCATACCGCAAATCCACGGGAGTGGACCTGCGGCATGAGGGCACGAGGGAAATGCGCGGGCTAGTGTTTGGCGAATGCGCGGAGATAGATGACCAGATTCCAGACGTCGGTGTCGGAAGCGCGGTCAGCGGTCTCCGGGGGCATCTTGGCAGCACCCAGGCCGCCGCCGTTGCGGATGATGTCAAACATCTGGCCGTCGGAGATGGGCGCAAGCGTGGCTGGATTGGTGAAGTCCGGGATGGTGGTTTGCATGGATTTGGCGATGTCGGTTTTGCCGTCGCCGTTATCGTTGTGGCACATGGCGCAGTCGGTGGTGTAGAGGAACTTGGCGCGGGCACGCGACTCGGCTGTGGGAGTGACAGGGTTTTTGGTGGTGGCGTGGGAAACAGCGGGTGTGGCCTGCGGAGAGCCGGCGGTGGCCGGGATGACGATGCAGGCATACAGCACAAAGGCAATGACAGGAACAAAGAGTACGAATGGCTTGCGCATAGATGGATCCCCCCTCGGAAACGCGGCATGTGATTTAGAGCACAAGCAGCGTGTGGTTCATTAGTCGGGTGGAATTATAGGCCTGAGTGTCAAGGGTGGGCTGTAATGTTCGTCACAAGGTGCAAGGGGAAAAGGCAGGGGGACAGGGATGCTTCGCGGGAGTGGAGACGCGATCAGAATGACGGTTGTGGTGGGTGATTCGGATTAGACGGAATGTGGGACGGGTTTGCCTTTGTCGTTGAGGGCGATGCGGGCGGCCGGGGTGTGGTGGTCGTGGGTGAAGAGGACGAGCCACTGCTCTGGAATGGCGCGGGTGTAGAAGCGTTTGCGCTGCTCGATGCAGGTGAGCGGGTCGAGGTCGTAGCCCATGACCCAGGTGGAGTCGAGATGGTTGGCGGTGGGGATGAGGTCGCTGACGTAGACGGCGTGGGGGGCGGCGGCACCGGAGAGTTGCGTGGGCGGGTGGATGTGAATCCCCAACATGGTGGCGGTGTGGCCCGGGTAACGCTCGACGGAGATGCCGGGGATGATTTCTTCAGTGTGGCCGAGCGGGGTGGAGAGCAGGGTCATCTGGCCGGAGGCGAGGAGCGGTTCGTAATTGTAGGCGAGGTAGCTGACGCGGTCGCGTTCGAGTTGCAGGCGGCCGTGGTCCACTTCTCCCTGATGCGCGAAGTAGCGGGCGTTGGGGAAGGTGGGCGTGACGGAGCCATCGGGATGGAGGGTGGTGTTCCAGCCGCAGTGGTCGTAGTGCAGGTGCGAGTTGATGACGATGTCGACCGAAGCGGGGTCGAGGCCGGCGGCGGCGTAGGAATCCATGAGCAGGGATTGCGCGCCGTTGAAGGCGGTGATTTTTTCCGGCTGCTTGTTGCCGACGCCGGTTTCAATGACGACGGTGTGTTTGCCGGTGCGGACGATGACGGAGTTGAGGCCGAGCAGGATGCGGTTCTGCGGGTCGGCGGGCATGCGCTGGGACCAGAGCGGCTTGGGCACAACGCCGAACATGGCACCGCCGTCGAGCAGGTAGGTGCCGTCGGTGCAGACGGTGAGGTCGAAGTCGCCGAGCGAGTGGCGGGCACGGACGAGATCTGCGTCAGTGGGGCGCGCGGCTGGGTGCGGAGACATGGAGAAAGTTTACTGGAAATGCTGAATGCTTAACGCCGATGAACACCGATAACACTGATAGGCAAAAAACGAATACGGGGAAGAGCGGAGGATGGGGCGGCACAACCTCTTGGGGCGGGAGGCATCTAACTGGGCTGAGGGTTAATTATTTATGGATAAGGCACGGGTAACTGGAAAGATGGATGAGATTGCAGGCAAGGCCAAGCAGAAGCTGGGCCATGTAACGAGGAACACGCGGCTGGAAGCGGAAGGCACGGTACAACTGCTGAAGGGGAAAATTGAATCGGCAGTGGGCGAGATCAAGGACGCGGTGCACGATGCGAATGTTGAGGCGCGCGGCCGGAGCGGCACGCAGAAGAAACGGTATGTAAAGGACTAGAGTTTCGCCGGATATACGGCAGAGGCACTCCGCGTGAATGCTTCACATCTTGAAAGAGATGTGGGGTGTTGCGCGGAGTATTTTTTTGGCTAACGGCAGCAGGGTTTGCAGGCGGAGCCGCGGCGGTTCCACGGAAGCAGCGCGAGGAGGCTGGCCATGCCGCAGAAGTTGGTGATGCCGGCGAAGATGAGTCCGCAGCCGATGAAGCCGGCGAGATAGAACCAGTTGCGATTCACGAGGAAGCCGAGCAGGACGCCGAGGAAGGCGATGCTGCCGGCGCCGAGGCGGACCTGGCGTTCGAGCGACCAGCGGGTGCGGGTGGAAGAGACGAGGGGGAGACCGGCCTGCTGCCACGCGTCTGTACCGCCGGCGAGGATGGAGATTTCTCCGGCGCGACCGGAAAGGATTTTGCGCGTGAGATCGGCGCGGGTGCCGACCTGACAGACGAGCACAGTGGGGCGTGCGGGTGTGATGTCGCTGAGGCGATGCTCGATTTCATCCATAGGAATGTTGATGGCGGTGGGGATGTGGCCGGCGGCGAATTCGCTGGCGGAGCGGACGTCGATGAGTTGCAGCTCGGCGAGGTTGGCGGATTTTAAATCCCGAACTTGAAGGACGGATGCGGCGAGTGTGGATGACATGATGGCCTCTTGCTGGAGTTAAGGATAGCAAGGCGCGAATGGCAGCGCGCGGCTACTTCAGGTCGTGTTCGAACTGGGTGAGGGTGCGGGTGTAGAAGTCGGAGTCGGCGGTGATGCTGTCGAAGGTGTGGGTTTGCGCGGGATAGATTTGGAGATCGAAGGCGCGGTGCGCGTTGGCGAGTGCGCGGGCGAGCTGCTGCGTATTGATGGGATGCACATTGTCGTCTTCATTGCCGTAGACGAGGAGCAGGTGGGCGTGGAGTTGCGCGGCGGCGGTGAGGACGGACGCGGAATCATACGCGGCGGCGTTGGCGGCGGGTGGGCCGAGATAACGCTCGGTGAAGATGGAGTCGTAGAGGTGCCAGTCTGTGACGGTGCCGCCGGCGACTGCGGAGCGGAAACGCGTGGAGTGGGTGGCGGCGTAGGTGGCGAGATAGCCGCCGAAGCTCCAACCGAAGATGCCGAGGCGCGAGCCGTCGAGTTGGGGATAGCGGGCGAGGACCTGGTCGGTGGCGGCGAGTTGGTCGGCGAGTTGCAGGGCGCCGAAGTTGCCGGCGGTGGCGATGGCGAATTTGCGGCCGCGCATGGCCATGCCGCGATTATCGACAGAGAGAACGGCGAAGCCGTGGCGGGCGAGGAGTTGCGTGAAGGCAGTATCTTCCGCCTGCCATGCGTCGGTGACGGATTGCACGCCGGGACCGCCGTAGGGATTGAGCAGGAGAGGGATGGATGCAGAGCGGGGATTTTTATCCGGCGGCAAAGTGAGATAGGCGTAGAGCGTGGTGGAGTTATCTGCGGCGCGGAGGGTGAGGGGGATGGGCGGCGATGCGAGAGATTTTGCGTGTTGCCAGAAGACAAATGAGAAGCCGGATGCAGAGGCTGCGAAGGAATTGAAGAGGCGTTGCGAAGGATCGAGGGTGAAGGAATGTCTTTTCTGTGGGCCGTGGCCATCGATGTTGAGGCTGACGCGGCCAGACCAATCGGCAGCGCTTTCAACATCAATAAATGCGGTGGTGTCTGGCGAGAGGGAAACTACGTGCGTTGCGTTGGCGCGAAATTGCGGGCCGGCAGCATATTGATCGTACGAGAGGCGGGTGACGTTGCCGGTAACGAGTGAGACGGAGAAAAATTCACGGCCGAGGGGATTGAGTTCGTTGGAGGAGAAGAAGACGCGGTCGGCGTTGGGCGATGCGGTGATGGGCGCGGAGGTGTCGATGTCGAAATTGCCGTGGGTGAGTTGGCGGACGAGGGCGGCGGGCTGGGTGAGTGCGGAAGAATCGTATCTATATAGATAGAGGTGGGTGTGGCTGTCTTGATTCTTTGATTGGCTAGCGCGCCAGCTTGCGCGGATGAATTGGGAGTTGGGCAGGAAGGTGAAGTTGTAGTTGGCGTCGAGGAAGGCGGGATCGGTTTCAGTGTAGATGCAGGCGGCGGCGCCGGTGGCTGCGTCGGCGAAGTAGAGACGCAGACGGTGCTGGTCGCGGTCGAGAACTTCAATCCACAAGGCCGTGTTGCTGAGCCAGCCGAAGCGCGGGATGTAGTCGTTGCCCTGGCTGAGGGGGAGTTGAAGCTGGAGCGGGTGCGTGGGGTTGGCGACGGCGGCGATGCTGATGCGAACGACAGGGTTGGGCGAACCGGGTTGCGGGTAGCGTTGCGTGGCGATGGCGGCGTGGGATTTTTCGTCGGTGAAGGTGTAGACGGGGACGCGCGATTCGTCGGATTGCAGGTAGGCGATGCGGGTGGAGTCCGGCGACCAGAAATAATTGCTGCGCACGTCGAGCTCTTCCATGTAGACCCAGTCGGCTTCGCCGTTGCGATGGGACTCATCGCCGGGCGCGAAGGCGATTTCGGCGTGGTTGTGAATGTCTCCGGCGACGGGATGGAGATAGAGGCCGTGGTCGCGGATGTAGGAGAGAAATTTTCCATCGGGAGAAAATTTGGGATTGTCAGAGCTGGCGGCGGCGGCGGCGATGGCGTGGGCGCGGTGATGCGCGAGGTCGTAGAGGTAGAGCGTGCCGGCGGAATCGAGCAGGAGAGATTTTGCATCGGGAGACCAGAGCAGCGGCGGCTGGGAGTAGTGATTGCGATGGTCGCGGTCGATGGGCGAGAGCGAGGTGTCGGCGGGAGTGTAGCGGCTGAGTTCCTGCTGCGGAATGAGGACGCGTTCTTTCATGGTGCGGGCATCGATGGAGACGAGGTCGCCGGCGTTGATGTGCGAGGAATGGTACGCGTCATTGGCGATGTAGAGGACGGCGGAACTATCGGGCGACCAGAAAAAATCCGAGGGCGGCCAGGGGAGATTGAAGATGGAGTCGACCGAATCTGCGGCGGGGGAGGGCGGGGATTGCGGATGAAGCGCAGCGGCGGCGAGCAGAAAAATGATGAGAAAGAGAATGCGGCGATGTGGCTTGCGTGGCGGCATACGGCTTGATGGGAGTGTATCGCAGATGAAGTGGGGTGGCGGGAGCGCAGGTAGTGTCTCAAAATGAGACACTACCAAAAATCATGCAACAACGGTTACACTACACTTCATTTATTACTACTTTACTAGGATTCACAAGAGCCTGAGAATCACACCTGCAATGGGCGCTGGTATCTCAAACCAAGACTGGAGTTATGAGGAAATCGCATCTCTTGCGTGAAAGGACCTAAATGCCACAATATCCATGGATTGAAATTCCACTATGCGCTCTCGCTGTTGTCGGATCACTCATCGTCATTGTGGCGAGGTTGTTTGTGATACAAACTGTCACTGATAAAGATGGCAATGTCAAAAAGTCCCCTAGAGGTATTGGATCGAGAATGATTCAGCTTATCTCTCTCTTGTTAATTATTCCTGTCATCGCGCTACTTGCCTTTGAGAAAGCTATAACAATAGAACTCACTGGAACTTTAATGGGAAGCATCATTGGATATACGTTGGGGAGTTTGCGAAAGGATAATTCAAACTGAGACCCTCCCGGAGCGCGAAAGGATTTTGAAGGAATGGGATTGGCCACTATACTCAAACAACCCATGAATTCAGCAGGCAACGCGGAACCGGACATGAAGACACAGACTCCAGCGCTGAAGAACTACACTCTCGACCACGCATATGACGAGATGTTTGTGGATGAGTCGCGCCTGCATTCGCATTACGAGCCGCTGCTGGAACACTTCACCTCGCTGCCGCCGGGCGAGTTGAAGCGACGCAAGCAGACAGCGGACATGAGCTTCCTGAACCAGGGCATTACGTTTACGGTGTACGGACGCGATGAAGGCACGGAGCGGATTTTTCCGTATGATTTGCTGCCGCGAATCATCACCAGCAATGAGTGGGACAAGATTGAACGCGGGCTGACGCAGCGCATCACGGCGTTGAATTTATTTTTGCGCGACATCTATCACGAGGGACGGATTCTTGATGACGGCGTGGTGCCGCGTGAAGTGGTGTATAGCTGCAAGCAGTTTCGGCGGCAGATGCGCGGGTTGCAGGTGCCGAGAAATGTTTACATCACGGTGGTGGGCACGGATTTAATTCGCCTGGAGAACGGCGAGTTTGTGGTGCTGGAAGACAACCTGCGCGTGCCGAGCGGCGTGAGTTACATGCTGACCAACCGGCGAGTGATGAAGAGAATATTTCCGCAGCTCTTCCAGCGGTATGCGGTGCGGCCGATTGAACATTACACGCAGGCGCTGCTGGGAACGCTGCGCGCGCTGGCGCCGGAGGGAAGACCGGAGCCGAACATTGTGGTGCTGACGCCGGGAGTTTTTAATTCCGCATATTTTGAACACGCGTACCTGGCGCGCCAGATGGGCATTGAGCTGGTGGAAGGGCGCGACCTGCTGGTGCATGACAACGTTGTCTACATGCGGACGACGACCGGGCTGAGGCGCGTGGATGTGATCTATCGTCGCGTGGATGATGACTTTATTGATCCGATTTCTTTCCGGCCGGATTCAATGCTGGGTGTGCCGGGACTGTTCAACGCGTATCGCGCGGGCAACGTGACGCTATCGAATGCGTTTGGCACCGGCGTGGCGGATGACAAGGCGCTGTATGCGTACGTGCCGCAGATCATCAAGTATTATCTGGGCGAAGATGCGGTGCTGAACAACGTGGAAACATTTCTGCTGACGAACCCGACGCATCGGCAGCATGTGCTGCAGAATCTGGACAAGCTGGTGGTGAAGGCGGTGGGCGAGTCTGGCGGATACGGAATGTTGATTGGACCGCACTCGACCAAAGAGCAGCGGGAAGAATTTGCGCGGCGGATTGAAGCGGACCCGAGAAATTATATTGCGCAGCCGACGATAACATTTTCCCGCGCGCCCTGTATGGTGGACGACCTGCTGGAGCCGCGGCATGTGGATTTGCGGCCGTACATTTTGTTCGGCGACAAGGTGACGATTGTGCCGGGCGGGTTGACGCGCGTGGCGCTGAAGAAAGGCTCGCTGGTGGTGAATTCATCGCAGGGCGGCGGGAGTAAAGATACGTGGGTGTTGAGTCAGTAAGGCAGGGATTAGGGGCTAGGGATTAGGGGTTAGTAAGGGCAACATCAACAGCAAAAGCAATTGCAGGGAACAGCAGACGTAGGGCAGTGAGGAGTACAGATGTTCGGGCCACGAATTTCATGGAGTGCAAGCGAGGGATACATGCTATCGCGCGTAGCCGACAACCTGTATTGGAGGAGCCGCTATCTGGAGCGGGCGGAGCACACGGTGCGCCTGCTGGACGTGAACCTGGGCCTGATGCTGGACGAGGGCGCGGTGACGACCGACGGGCGCTGGACAAAAGTGATTGCCGCGCTGGGGCAGCCGAAGGGGCTGGAGTTTGAGGGCGATGCGTATGCGCTATCGCTGCGGATAATTTTTGACCGGGAACTTTCGTCGAGTGTGGTGAGTTGCATCATGGCGGCGCGCGAGAATGCACGCAACGTGCGCGAACAGATATCGACCGAGATGTGGCAGCGGCTGAACAGCTTGTATCTGCAGGTGACGCGGCCGGATTTGAAGCTGCATCCCATCAGCGCGACGGACACTGAGGAGCCGACGGAATTTTTGCAGTCGGTGATGGAAGCGGTGCATCAGTTCCAGGGAGTGACCGACTCCACGATGAGCCATGGCGAGGGCTGGCAGTTTATCCAAGTGGGGCGGTACATGGAACGCGCGACGGCGACGGCGATGCTGCTGGAGGTCTACAAAGATTTTTGGAGCGCGACCGAACGGCCGCATGAAGTGAGCGAGTATCTGGAGTGGATTGGATTGCTGCGATCGTGCACGGCGTTTGAAGCGTACTGCAAGGTGTACACGGCGGACATTACGCCGGACAAGATCCTGGAATTTTTATTGTTGAACCCGCAGTTCCCGCACAGCGTGAGATTTTCCATCGACAGTTTGCAGACGGCGCTGGATGCGATACGGCGCGGCGCAACGGGCGAAGGGCCGGCGAGCGATGCGGCGGAGTTGATGCGGCTGGCGGGGCGGTTGCAGGCGTCGCTGAGCTTCAGCCAGGTGGAAGAGATTCTGGGGCAGGACGTGGTGAGCACGCTGCGACGGGTGGTGCAGCAGTGCCGCGCCATCCACTCCACGATCTACAAGCTGTACATTAATTATTCGATTCAGGCGGCGCTGGCCGGTTAATATCGGCGGGAGAAAAGTGCGGAATGTATTACTCGATACGGCACCTGACGAAATTCCTCTACGGCTCCGCGGTGAGCGAGAGCATGATGGAGACGCGGATGCATCCGCGCAGCGACACGACGCAGCGGTGCCTGACATTTCATTTGTCAGTGAGCCCGCGGTGCCGCGTGTTTGGCTACCGCGACCATCTGGGCAACCATGTGCATCATTTTGATATTCCGGGCGAGCACCAGCAGTTGGTGATTGTGGCGGAGAGTTTGGTGGAGGTGCAGCCCGCGTTGCTGCCGCCGGCGTTTCTTGCCCCCGATGCGTGGAAGGAACTGGACGCGATGATCGAGCAGGGCGATTACTGGGAGATGCTGCTGCCGAGCGAATTTGCGGCGCCGACCGACGAGCTGATGAAGCTGGCGAAAGAGTTGGATGTGCGGCGGAAAGATGATCCGCTGATGGTGCTGCATGAGTTGAACCACAAGCTCTACGAATATTTTGATTATGTGCCGAAGAGCACGCGGGTTGATTCGCCGATTGACGAAGCGATTGCGCGGCGGCAGGGCGTGTGCCAGGATTTTGCGCACGTGATGATTGCGCTGGTGCGGCATATGGGAATTCCGTGCCGGTATGTATCCGGCTATCTGCACCACGGGCGCGAGGACCACGACCGCAGTTCGTCCGACGCGACGCATGCGTGGGTGGAGGCGTTGATGCCGCATCTGGGATGGGTGGGATTTGATCCGACGAACATGCTGATGGCGGCCGAACGCCACATCCGCACGGCGATTGGGAGAGACTATGCCGACGTGCCGCCGACCAAGGGAATTTTTCGCGGCGATGCGGGCAGCGAGCTGACGGTGGCGGTGCGGGTGACTCCGAGCGAAGAGCCGCCGGCGCTGGACCAGGAGATGCCGGTGCCGGAAGACTGGTCGATACTGGTGGAGAAGGCGCAGCAACCGCCGCCGGCCCCGACCGCGCAGCAGATTGCTTTTGCTCAGATGCAGCAGCAGCAGTGAGGGTGCAAAATGAAATGGCCGACAGAATTATTGCTGATACGACATGCTGAATCTGCCTACAACATTCTGCGGAGTAAGAAGAATGCCGATGCAGAATATGTGCGATTCAAAGAGCTAGTAAAGTCGGACAGAAGAAATCCTGAATTGCGTGCGATGGCGGAAATGTTGAGTGCGCGTTATGCGCTGGGCCATAGCGATCGTGAAACGCCAATTACTCCAAAAGGTGAAGCTCAGGCAAGAGCTGTAGGGCGTGGTCTACGCGCCGCGGGTGAAGCATGTCCGGATGTGATTTTTGTGTCGCCGTATCTGCGGACAGAACAGACGCTGGCGTTGATGACAAAAGAGTGGCCGGAGTTGGCGGAGGCAAAGGTATATCGCGAAGAGAGAATCCGCGAGAAAGACCATGGGCTGGCGCTGCTTTATAACGATCAGGAAATCTATTTTGTGATGCACTCCGGACAACGAGAGCTATATGAGTTGCTTGGCGATTATGACTATCGCTACTTGAATGGCGAGAATATTCCCGATGTGCGTGAGAGAAACTTGTCGTGGATTGCTACGCTGACGCGGGAATTTTCCGGAAAGCGGGTGATGGCAATTACACACCACCTGACGATACTTTCAACACGTGCGAATTTTGAGCGGCTGGGGCCGGAAGAATTTCTGCATCTGGATGAGCATGAGAAACCGCTGAACTGTAGCGTGACGAAATATATTGGAAAGCCGGAACTGGGCAGCCAGGGGCGATTGATTCTGGAGAACTATAACCAGACTTTTAAATATTGATTCGTATTCCCAATCATGAGATGAGATTGCAATGATGGTGAACACGATGAATGGGATTGAAAATGAAGACAGACATTATTCAAGCCCATCAGCATTGCGCGAATCATCGTGCTGAATTAGAGGCGAGTGCATTATGCGGATGCTTCTATTGTCTTGAAACTTATCCGGCCACAGAAATTTCTGAGTGGGTCGATGACAATCGCACAGCACTTTGCGAGAAATGCGGAATCGATTCAGTGATTGGATCGGCATCTGGATATCCCATAACAAAAGAATTCCTGCATCGCATGCATGAGCATTGGTTCTCAACTTTTAGAGGTTGAGTTTTTTGAAGATGCGGTTGGGGATGGCGCGGATGATGCACATGATGGGCGCCCAGAACCAGGGGAGATAGACGACGTCCTTGCGTTTTTCGATGGCGGCGAGGATGCCGGCGGCGACGACTTGCGGCGAGGCGAAGAGCGGGCCCTGGGGCAGGTGCGCGGTCATGGCGGTGGCGACGAAGCCCGGGCGGATGGTGAGCACGTGAACGCCTTCGCGGTCGATGCGGTTGCGGAGGCCGTCGAGAAAAATATTGAGCGCGCCTTTGGAGGTGCCGTAGACGTAGTTGCTCTTGCGGCCGCGGTCGCCGGCGACTGAGGTGATGACGGCGAGGGTGCCGCTCTGAATGCGAACAAAATAATTTGCGAGCAGGGTGAGCAGCGAAACTGCGGAGAGCAGGTTGGTGCGGAGGACGGCTTCTGCCGCGTCGTAATGCTGCTCGCACTCGAGCTGGTCGCCGAGGACGCCGTGGGCGAGAAGAACCAAATCAATCGCGCCGAGTTGTTTGATGACGTCGGCGAGGAGGGCGGGATGCTGCGCGGTGTTGTCGAGGTCGATGACGCCTTCGGCAACGTAGTGCGCGCCCCGCAGGCGGAGGTCGGCAGCGACCACGGCGAGACGGTCCGCATTGCGCGCGGCGAGATAGAGGCTGGCACCCTGCGCGGCCAGCATGCGGCCGACGGCCATGGCGATGCCGGAGGTTGCGCCGAGGATGAGAACGCGGCGGGTGCTGGCGGTGTCTGCAATGGGCTGCGCGGTAATTTCCTGCTGAAGATTCGTACTCATGCGGTGGGCCTTTGCGTGACGCGCTCCCAGAAGCTGGAGGTGATGTTGGGGTCGCGGTAGCGGGCGAAGTCGCGCCACTGCGGATAGAAGTCCTGGAACTGCGCGGCGGTCATGCGTGCGTCTTTGGCGGGATACATGCGGCCGCCGAATTCGAGGGTCATCTGCGCGAGACGGTCGAGCAGAGGGAAGCTGCGGTCGGGCTTGATGGGGAAGTCGAGCGCGAGGGTGATGCCGGGCTGGGGGAAGCTCATCATGCCGCGCGAGGGAACGTCGCCGAATGCCTTGAGCACAGCGAGGAAAGAGGCGAGTCCCGAAGCGGTGATGGTTTTGAGGATGGCGATGGTGGCTTCATGCGCGTGTCCCCAGGGCAGGGCGCATTGGAATTGCAACAGGCCGCGTTTGCCGTAGCCGCGGTTCCAATCCATGACGGCGTCGAGCGGATAGAAGAAGGGCTCGTAGTCGACCATAGTGCGGACTTGTTTGGAAAGCTGCTTGTTGTAGTAGAGGGTGTTGAAGGCCATGACGCTGGGGCGGCTGAGAGCGAAGCCGGGCAGGTCAATGGGCATGCGGAGTTTTGGCTTGCGCGAGATGTTGAGCGGGCCGGGCTCGGAGGAGTGGTCGCCCTGCATGAAGATGCCGCGGGCGAAGTTGCGGCCGGTGGAGACGCAATCAATCCAGGCAACGGTGTATTCGATGCGCTGGCTTTCGCGGGTGAGCTGGAGAAACTCGTCGATGCCGTGGAACTTGATGCCTTCGTATTTGATGAGGCGGGAGGCGATGGGCTTGAGTTGGAACTCCGCCCAGGTGATGAGGCCGGTGAGACCCATGCCGCCGATGGTGGCGCAGTACCACTCGGAGTTTTCCGTGGGCGAGCAGAGGATGCGGGTGCCGTCGCTGCGGACGAGTTCGAAACGGCTGACGTGATTGCCGAAGGTGCCGGCGAGGTGGTGGTTCTTGCCGTGAATGTCATTGGCGATGGCACCGCCGACGGTGACATATTTTGTTCCGGGAGTAACGGGCAGGAACCAGCCGTGCGGCACGGCGAAGTCGAGAATTTCTGCGAGGGAGACGCCGGCTTCGCAACGCAGGATGCCGGTCTGGGGATCGAAGGCGAGCAGACGGTCGAGCGCGCGGGTGGTGATGAGGTTGCCGTCTTTGAGCAGGCAGACATCGCCATAGCTGCGGCCGAGGCCGACAGGCAACATGCCGTTGTGCGGCGGCACGGGCGGGGGGAAATCCTTCTGCCATTGCAGCGGAATGATGTTGGCGTGGTAGACGGGATAGCGGCCCCAGGAAGAAAATTCCGGCGCGCGCTTTTCTTTGGGCGATGCTATTGGGTCGGACATAAATAAAGTCTTCCTACGAAGCAACTGTAGTTAGTGTAGGGGAGCGGCATGTGGTGCGCCAGTGAGGCGGGGGAAAATCTGGTGAAAATGGTGAAGTCGGTGAAGAAATGGGAATAGAAAAAGCCCCGAGGGTGAATTCGGGGCCTTTTGCAGAGTGCAGGAAGATGAATCAGAGAAAACGTGCGGCGCGGAAACTGTCGTGTAACGAGTGGTAGCAGCGGAAGCAGAGGTCGTGATTGTTATCACGGCGGATGCGGCCTCTGCGGATAAAGAGCGCGGGGTGGTGGTTGCAATGGCGGCAAGATTTGCAGGAGCGAATTGTTTTTTGCATGGAATGACTCCCTGAGATTAAAGTGGGGCGCGTTCGACGGAGGTGAAGAACTGGATGCCGGGAACGTGGAGCTGGTGGAGTTTTTCGTCGTTGGTGATGAACAGATCGACCTGGGCGGCAGCGGCGCAGGCAACCTGAATGGCGTCGGCAGGACGGACGTTGCGTGCAGAGTCAGAACGAATTCCGGCATAGAGGCGCGCGGCCTTTGCGTCAAAGTTGACGATTTGTGCTGCTGAGGAAATGGCTGACTCGTAACGGTTGGCAAGCTCGATGGCTCCTTTGCGAATGGGCATCACCATGACCTCGCCGAGGGTGAGCGCGGAGGTTACGAGCTGGTCGCCGCGCTCGAGCATGCGCTGACGGAGATGCGCGGCGCGTTCGGAGACTTCGCCGTAGTCCTCGAAGAGATAGATGAAAATGTTGGAGTCAAAAAAGACGCGGCTCATACATTCTCCCGGCGGAGATTGTTGATGTAGTCGTCCGCGTGTTCGTTCGACCAGATGACTTTGCCGGTGCCGCGCAGGGCAAGCAGGGGGTCGTTGGCGAGACTGGAGTGACGACGCTGTGCGGACCAGAAACCATACCAGTCCAGCAAGGGTTTGTAGATGTCCGGCAGGTCGGCGCAATCTGGGGTGATGCGGCCATTGCGGTTCCCGTCGAATGCATCGCCGGGGCAGAAGAGACGACGCTGACTGTTGCCGAGGTCGACGAGCATACGAAGACGCGCGGGGTTGGGAGCACGGTTGGCAACGCAGTGCTGATTGGCGTGGAGGTAGATGGTGACGTCTTCCTTGTCGGTGAGGGACTCGGACTTGACCTTGTCGACGATCTCAGAGACGGAAAAAGAGTCGCGATTGGGGTTGGCCTGATGTAGCAGGGCAAGGGCGACCCAGACGGCGTCGCCGACAGATTTTAAGGATGCTGATCGGTGAGAAGTGATTGTGGTGGACATGGAAAGCCTCCCAAAGAAACTCTACGATACAACTTATTCGTTGTCAATCATTGTATCCATTTATCTTTACAAGACATACTGTGTTTAGTTTAATTAATTTATTTTCAATAATATAAGATTAGATTAAAGAGAAGTCGGCGAAGGTGGCCAGGGTGACGACGGCGATGACGATGGCGCCGAGGGCCAGACTGCGGCGGTCGGTGATGGCGAAGATGACGGGGTCTTCATCGAGCTGGCCGCGCGAGGCGAGCAGCCAGACTCCGCAGAGCCAGAGGATGAGCACCGGGACGAGCAGCCAGAGGAATTGCGGATGGCGATAGAGGTGTGACTCGCTCATGGCGTTGATGTAGAGAGTGAAGACCATGACGGCGGCGAAGGAACTGGCGGCGCCGAAGCTGCGAATCTGTTCGATGTCGCTGATGAGATAACCGCGGCCGTTGGAAGGCGCGTTGCCGCGGGCGCGAAGATTTTCCAGTTCGCTGAAGCGCTTGACCATGGCAAGGGAGAGAAAGAAGAAGATGCTGAATCCTGCGAGCCACGGGGAGATGACGACATGCGTGGCGGCGGAGCCGGCGACCAGGCGCATGGTGTAGAGCATGGAGAGGACGATGACATCCACCAGGACCATGCGTTTGAAGTGGAGCGAGTAGGCGAGTGTGGCGATGGTGTAGATGATGAGCCAGCGCATGAAGGCCCAGGGCAGGGTCCACGCAATGAAGAGGGAAAGCGAGAAGAGTACGGCGATGAGGAGCAGGCCGGTGACGACGGAGAGATCTCCGGCGGCGAAGGGACGGAGTCGTTTGCGGGGGTGACGGCGGTCGGCCTCGATATCGAGCAGGTCATTGACGATGTACGTGCTGGAGGCGCAGAGGCTGAAGCTGAAGAAGGCCGCGACTGCGGCGGTGAAGCCGGCGGCGGTGATGTGGTGGCCGAGCAGCAGCGGCAGAAAGATGAGGATGTTCTTGGCCCACTGGTGCAGACGGAGACATTTAATAAGGATGCGGTGCAGGGGGGGCGAGTCATTGAAGACGCGTGCGGGACGGATGCGATGCAGGGCAAGACGAAGGCGCAGGCCGAGGGTGGGGTTGGCCAGCATGGGCGTTTGCGAGTGGGCCAGCAGGGGCAGGTCCGGCGGGGCGTTGCCGATGTAGTCGAACTGCGGGAAGCGTTGCTGGAAGGCGCGGAGTTTATTTTTTCCGGCGAGGTTGGTGCTGCCGTCGCTGGCGAGGACGCCGGTAAAGAACCCAAAGTGTGCGGCGATGCGGCGGGCGAGTGAACCGTCTGCGGCGGTGGCGAGATAGAGTTCGCGGCCGGTGGCGTGTTCGCGTTCAAGAAATTGCAGCAGCGGACGGTTCCAGGGGAGATGGTTCACTTCCAACTGAACGGCGGCGGTGACGTGGGTCTTGAAGGCGGCCTTGCCGTGGAGCATCCAGCCGAGCATGGAGAAAAATGCGAGCGGACGATGGCGGAGCAGGCAGAGGACCGAGTCCCAGAGTGTGTCTGACTTGACGAGGGTGCCGTCGAGGTCAACGCAGAGCGCAGGTGCGGCGGCGGCAACGGTGTTGGTGACGGATTCCGGCAACCCTGGGCCCCTTCTGCGAGTCGGCGTGAACAGATTCGCTGGCAACTTAATAATACTGTCAGGGGGATGTGAATAGGTCGCGAATCGCGCGAGGTGCGGCTGGGAAACCTTTGGAGCGGGACAATCGTCCTATTCCGCAGGGCCTGCAGATGATGGCACTATATCTAGTAAGAAAATCGTATGCCTCGCGTGAACCCCGATTGACACAAATCTGCATCTTAGAGATGTAGAATTCAGTTTCGACATTCATTCATCACAACGACGGATTGGACACTTAACGTATGTCTTCAGAAGAGTGGAAAGGCACAGGCAACGGCCCGGGCGGAATTGCGAGCGAGCAGGAACCTGCGCAGGGCGGTTCGCCGGTGAAAAAACTGCTGGTGTTGCTGGCGATTGTGGTGGTTGTGGGCGGACTGGGCTGGGCGATTTACCTGCGGGTGCAGGAGCAGAAGCAACTGAGCGCCAAGCCGAGCGGACGCAATGCCGGCGCAGGCGGACCGGTGCTGGTCCAGTTGGCCGCAGTGGAACAGAAGCCGATGCCGATTTATCTGACAGGGCTTGGCTCGGTGACGCCGTACTATTCGGTGACCATCAAGACGCGAGTGGACGGACAGTTGATGCGGGTGAATTTCCGCGAAGGCCAGGAAGTGAAGCAGGGCGACCTGCTGATGGAAATTGATCCGAAGCCGTACCAGGCAGCGCTGGACCAGGCACTGGGACAACTGGCAAAAGACCAGGCACAGTTGGCGAACGACAAGGCCGAGTTCAACCGATACAAGGCGCTGTATGCCGCAGGCGTTTCGTCGAAAGAAACTCTGGACTCAGAAGAAGCGAGCTTTGGCCAGTTGGAAGGCACAGTGAAAGCCGACCAGGCTGCGGTGGAAGCGGCGAAGGTGAATCTTGGCTACTGCCACATCTCGTCGCCGATTACCGGGCGCGTGGGTTTGCGATTGGTGGATCCGGGAAATATTGTTCATGCATCGGACACGACCGGCATGCTGGTGGTGAACCAGATGCGGCCGATTGCGATTGTGTTTACGCTGCCGGAAGACCAGTTGCCGCAGGTGATTCAGAAAGTGCACCAGAGCAAGGCGCTGGATGTGCAGGCGTTTGACCGCACCGACACAACGCAACTGGCCACGGGCAAATTGCTGACGATGGACAACCAGATTGATCCGACAACCGGCACCGATAAATTGAAAGCAGTGTTTCCGAACAGCGATGAGTCACTCTTTCCGAACCAGTTTGTGAACATCCGTTTGATTCTGGAAGAGAAGCCGGATGCGATTGTGGTTCCGTCGGTGGCGTTGGAGCATGGCTCGATGGGCGACTTTGTGTGGGTGGCAAAGCCGGACAACACGGTGGAGTTGCGGAAGGTAAAAATCAATCTTGCTGAAGGCGTGCAGACCATTCTGGATGAAGGCGTACAGAAGGGCGAGCAGGTGGTAGTGGACGGGCAGGAGAAGCTGACGGAAAAGAGCAAGATCAGCATTCGGCAACCGGCGGGCAGCAGGAGCAAGACCGGTGGCGCAGGCGGCAGCGGCAAGAGCGGACAACAGAGCAAACAGGGGCAGCCATGAGTCCTTCCCGGCCATTTATTACGCGGCCGGTCGCTACCTCGTTGTTGATGGTGGCCATACTGCTGGCGGGACTGGTTGCGTATACGCAACTGCCGGTTTCTGCATTGCCGCAGGTGGATTACCCAACGATTCAGGTGGTGACATTTCTGCCGGGCGCCAGTCCGCAGGTGATGGTGACGTCGGTGACGGCGCCGATGGAGCGGCAGTTCGGTGAGATACCCGGACTGAGCCAGATGACTTCGACCAGTTCGAGTGGCAGCAGTGTGATTACGCTGCAGTTCGTACTCTCAGAAAATATTGATGTGGCCGAGCAGGACGTGCAGGCTGCGATCAACGCGGCGGGAACGTATCTGCCGGGCAATCTGCCGAACCCACCCATCTATAGCAAAGTGAATCCGGCCGACTCGCCGGTGCTGACGCTGGCGTTGACTTCGCAGACGCTGCCGCTGACGACGGTGGAAGATGATGCGGACACGATTCTGGCGCAGAAGATTTCACAGCAGAACGGCGTGGGCCTGGTTTCCATCAACGGCGGAGAAAAACCTGCGGTGCGCGTGCAGGCGAACCCGACCGAGCTGGCCAGCTACGGCATGAGTCTGGAAGATTTGCGCACGTCGCTGGGCACGGCGAACGTGGACCAGGCGAAGGGCTCGCTGAGCGGACCGCGGCAGTCGTACACGATTGGCGCGAATGACCAACTGCTGAACAGCAAGCAATATCAGAATGTGATTGTTGCCTACCGCAACGGCAACCCCGTGCGGCTGAGCGATGTTGCCACGGTGATTGACGGCTCTGAAAACAACACGCAGGCGGCGTGGGTGAGCACGTTGGAAACCCCGACGCAGACGCCGGCCGTCATCATGAACATCCAGCGACAGCCGGGCGCGAACATCATTGATGTGGTGGACCACATCCGCGCGTTGCTGCCGGTGCTGCAGGCGAGTTTGCCGGCGGCGATTAAAGTACAGATCCTGACCGACCGAACGACGACCATCCGCGCCAGTGTGCAGGACGTGGAGATGGAGTTGTTGCTGACGGTCGGGCTGGTCATCATTGTCATCTTCTTTTTCCTGCGGAATTTGTGGGCGACGATTATTCCAGCGGTTGCGGTGCCGCTATCGATTGTGGGCACATTCGGCGTGATGTATCTGCTGGGATATTCGCTGGACAATTTGTCATTGATGGCGCTGACAATTTCCACCGGCTTTGTGGTGGACGATGCCATCGTGATGATTGAAAACATCAGCCGCTATCTGGAAGAAGGTGACTCGCCGCTGGAAGCTGCGCTGAAAGGCTCCGAGCAGATCGGCTTCACGATTGTGTCGCTGACGGTGTCATTGATTGCGGTGCTGATACCGCTGCTGTTCATGGGCGATATTGTCGGACGCTTGTTCCGCGAATTTGCGGTGACGCTGGCGGTGACGATCCTGATGTCTGCAGTTGTTTCGCTGACGCTGACGCCGATGATGTGCGCGAAGATCCTGCGGCATAAAAAGGTGGAAGAGCAGGGCGCGTTTTATCACAAGTCTGAAGAGATGTTTCAGTGGGTGATTGCGAAGTATGCGGTGGGCGTGCGCTGGGTGTTGCGCCACCAGACGCTGATGCTGGTTTCGCAGGTGCTGGTGATACTTCTGACGGCGTACCTGTTTGTGATTGTGCCCAAGGGATTTTTTCCGGTGGAAGATACGGGCGTGATTCTGGGCATCACCGACGCGCCGCAGACGATTTCATTCGGCGGCATGGGCAAGCGGCAGCAGGAGCTGGCGCAGGTGCTGATGAAGAACCCGAACGTGGAGAGCCTGTCGTCGTTCATCGGCGTGGATGGTACGAACTCGACGATTAATTCCGGCCGCATACAAATTAATTTGAAGCCGATTGAACAGCGCAGCGAACGCGCGCCGCAGATTATCCGCGAGTTGACGGATGAAGCGGCGGCGGTGGACGGCATCAAAATTTATTTGCAGCCGCTGCAGGACTTGACGGTGGAAGACCGAGTGAGCCGCACGGAGTATCAGTATTCGATTGAAGACGCGGATGCGAATGAGTTGTCGGTATGGTCGTCGACGCTGCTGGAAGAGTTTGGCAAGATGAAGGGCGTATTGATTGACGTGGCCAGCGACCAGCAGAACCAGGGGCTGGAAGAAAACCTGGTGATTGATCGCGATACGGCGAGCCGGCTGGGAATCACACCGCAGATGATTGACGACACGCTGTACGACGCGTTTGGCCAGCGGCTGGTCTCGACAATTTATACGCAGCTGAACCAGTACCACGTGGTGCTGGAGGCGTTGCCCGGGTTCCAGCATGATCCGAAGTCGCTGGATGATGTGTATGTGAAGAGTTCGACCGGCGAGCCGGTGCCGCTTTCGACCTTCACACATTTTGAGGAAACCAACACGCCGCTGGTGATCAGCCATCAGGGACAATTTCCTGCGGTGACGCTTTCATTCAATCTGGACCCGAAGGGCAACCTGGGCGAGGCGGTTTCTCAAATTACCGCCGCGACCAAGAAACTGAAAATGCCGCTGAGTGTGAATGCAGGATTCCAGGGATCGGCGCGTGCGTTCCAGGCATCGCTCTCGAATGAAGGCTACCTGGTGCTGGCGGCGCTGGTGACGGTGTACATCGTGCTGGGCGTTTTGTATGAGAGCTTCATCCATCCGATTACGATTCTTTCCACGCTGCCCTCGGCGGGTGTGGGCGCGGTGCTGGCGATGATGATCTTCCACCAGGACATGGGTGTGATTGCGATCATCGGAATTATTTTGTTAATCGGCATTGTGAAGAAGAACGCCATCATGATGATTGACTTTGCGCTGGAGGCGGAGCGACATCACGGCAAGAGTCCTGAGGAAGCGATTTACGAGGCGTGCCTGTTGCGCTTCCGGCCGATTATGATGACGACCTTTGCCGCACTGCTGGGCGCCGTGCCGCTGGCGCTGGGCAACGGCACGGGCATGGAACTGCGGCGGCCGCTGGGCATTGTGATTATCGGCGGGTTGGTGGTTTCGCAGGTGATGACGCTATTTTCAACGCCGGTCATATATCTGTTCTTTGACCGGCTGGCGAACCGCATGAAGGGCAGCAACGAAACGGAGCCGGAGGGCCACGCGGCCCCCGCGGACTGAGGCATATGCATCTCTCTGCACCGTTCATTCAACGCCCGGTGGCGACAACGCTGCTGTCTCTGGCCATCATCCTGGCCGGTGGCACGGCGTATATGTTGCTGCCTGTGTCGTCGCTGCCGCAGGTGGAGTTTCCGACCATCAACGTGAGTGCGAGCCTGCCAGGGCAGGACCCCGAGACGATGGCGTCGGCAGTGGCGACCCCGCTGGAGCGGCAGTTCGGACGCATTGCCGGCGTGACGCAGATGACGTCGACGAGTTCGCTGGGTTCGACCAACATCACGCTGCAATTTGATTTGAGCCGCAACATCGACGGCGCGGCGCGCGATGTGCAGGCGGCGATCAATGCGGCACGAAGCCTGCTGCCGGCCAACCTGCCGAGCAATCCTACGTACAGAAAAATCAATCCATCGGATTCGCCGATTCTATTTTTGTCGCTGACTTCCGACGTGCTGCCGATTGGGCAGATTTATGATGCGGCGGATTCCATTCTGGGGCAGAAGATTTCGCAGATCTCCGGCGTGGGCCAGGTGAACATCGGCGGCAGTTCAAAACCGTCGGTGCGCATAGAACTGAACCCGACGAAGATGGAAGCGTACGGCATCAGCCTGGAGCAGGTGCGGACGGCGATGGGGACAGTGAACATCGACCTGCCGAAGGGATCAGTCTATGACGGCGACCGAAGATGGACGGTGGAGGACACGGACCAAATCTTCAGCGTGGATGATTACGCGAAAACTATTGTTGCGTACCACAACGGTGGGCCGGTGCGCATCGGCGACATTGCACGCGTGTGGAAGTCGGTGGAGAACATACAGACCGGCGGTTTGGTAAACGGCAAGCCGGCGATCATCATCATGATCTTCAAGCAGCCGGGCGCGAACGTAATCCAGACGGTGGACAATGTGCTGCAGGTGCTGCCGGCATTGCAGGCGTCGATACCGCCGCAGATACGTCTGCAGACGGCGATTGATCGCACGACGACGATTCGTGCATCGGTGGCGGACGTGGAACGGTCGCTGCTGATTTCCATTGTGCTGGTGGTGCTGGTGGTTTTCTTCTTCCTGCGCGAGGTGCGGTCGACGATTATTCCGAGCATCTCGGTGCCGTTGTCGCTGCTGGGCACATTCGGCGTGATGTATCTGCTGGGGTACACGCTGGACAATTTGTCGCTGATGGCGCTGACGATTTCCACGGGCTTTGTGGTGGACGATGCGATTGTGGTGATTGAGAACATCATGCGCCACGTGGAAGCGGGAATGGAGCCGTGGGAAGCGGCGATGCAGGGCTCGCGAGAGATTGGATTCACAGTGCTCTCCATGAGCATCTCGCTGATTGCGGTTTTCATCCCACTGCTGTTGATGGGCGGAATCCTGGGCCGACTCTTCCGCGAATTTGCCGTGACACTATCGGTGGCGATTATGGTGTCGCTGGTGGTATCGCTGACGACGACGCCGATGCTGTGCAGCCGGTTTCTGAAACCGCATGACAAGAACAACCAGAGCTGGTTCTACAAAGCCGGTGAACGCGGACTGGAGTGGATGCATCGCCAGTACTCCAGCGGGTTGCGCTGGGTGCTACGTCATCCGTGGCCGGTGTTTGGCAGCTGGTTGCTGACGCTGGCGTTGATGGGATATTTGTTCCACCTTGTGCCGATGGGATTTTTCCCGCAGCAGGATACAGGTCGCATCAGCGGACAGATACGCGGACCGCAGGACACGTCATACGTCGAGATGAAATCGAAGATGACGGACATGGCCGCGATTGTGATGAAGGACCCGTCGGTGCAGACGGTGATGAGTTTTCTGGGCGGCGGACCGGGCGGCGGCGGCAGCAATCAGGCGGGCATGTTCATCGGTTTGAAGCCGTTGAATGAGCGGCCCAAAGAGCCGGGGAAATTGTTCGGTCACGTAAGTTCCGACGAAGTGATTGCCGGGCTGCGTAAACCACTCTCGGGATACCCCGGATACACACTGTTCATGCAGACGTCGCAGGAATTGAATATCGGTGGGCGGTCGAGCGCGGCACAGTTCCAATACACGCTGGTGGCGGACAATCTTACGGACCTGAACAAGTGGGCGCCGCTGGTGCTGGCGAAATTGACGACGCTGCCGCAGTTGCGCGATGTGAACACCGACCAGCAGAACAATGGATTGCTGGAGCAGGTGGTCTACGACCGCGACACGGCGGCGCGTTTGGGAATCAGTCCGCAGCTGATTGACAACACACTGTACGACGCATTTGGCCAGCGTGATGTATCGACAACGTACATGCCGCTGAACCAGTACCACGTGGTGATGGAAGTGGATTTGCCGTATCAGCAGAACCCTGAAGCGCTGAATGAAATTTATGTTCCGGATGCGAGCGGCAAGGAAACGCCGCTGGGGGTCTTCACGCATTACGAGTCGAAACGGACGGCGTTAAGTGTGGCGCACCAGGGAACTTCACCTGCGGCGACAATCTCATTCAACACGGCGCTGGGCGTGAGCCTGAGCCAGGTGGAAGATGCGGTGAGCGAAGCCGTGAACGAGATGGGGCTGCCGGCGACGATCCATCCGATGTTCCAGGGCACGGCGCAGACGTACCAGCAGTCGCTGAAGGGCGAGCTGGTGCTGATATTGCTGGCGCTGTTCTCGGTCTACATTGTGCTGGGCATGTTGTATGAAAGCTTTATTCATCCGCTGACGATTCTTTCGACGCTGCCTTCAGCCGGCGTGGGCGCGGTGTTGGCATTGATGCTTTCCGGCACCGACCTGAGTGTTATTGCCATCATCGGCATCATTCTGCTGATTGGATTGGTGAAGAAGAACGCCATCATGATGATTGACTTTGCACTGCAGGCCGAGCGCGACCACAACTGGCCGCCGGAGAAGGCGATTTATGAGGCGTGCCTGCTGCGCTTCCGACCCATCATGATGACGACGATGGCGGCGTTGCTGGGCGGCGTACCGCTGGCCTTCGGCATGGGCGTGGGATCAGAATTGCGGCGGCCGCTGGGCATTACGATTGTGGGCGGACTGATTGTCTCGCAGATGCTGACGCTGTTCAGCACGCCGGTGATTTACCTGTTGTTCGACTGGCTGAAGGAGTTTCTGGGGACGACCTTCGGACGGAAGTATCCACGGGCGTTGCCGCCGGATGGTGCGAGTCACGTTGCGGCGGATTAAGCGGCAGGGTTAAAGCAGCCGGCGCGCGTGGTTGCGCGCGCACAGCGATTACAGCGTTCAAGAAAACATCTGAAAACTTATTTTGCTGCCAGTGTGGCGAAGTCCATCGTGGCAGGAGAAGCGACTAGTTCCTGATACGGGCCGTAGGTGATGGTGATTCGAACTTCACCGCCCATGTAGAGATGGGTGATGGTCTGGTTGTGAAGTGGGAGCCAGAACCAGCCGCTGCGCACGTAGTGTGTATCGAACTTCATGCTGCTGACCATGAAGGATGGCTCATGTGCGGGCGAGCCTTGAACGCGGATGATGGCGAAGTCGGCCATGGAGATCCAGACGCGGCCGGAGTAAGCGAATTTATTATCGCCACGCGGTTTGACGTCGAGGACGTATGCGGGAACGCCGTCGAGAGTATCGGTGCCGACGAGATGCATTTCAAAATTTTCCAAAGTGAAGGCCATCGCGCGGCGGTTATCGCGTTGCGAGGCTTCTTCTTCACTTTCCACCAGCTTGCGGAGGACTTTGTCGCCGAAACCTTTGGAGCCGGTCTGGCTGACGACGGTGAGGTGCTTGACGCCGGGCGCATCATATTGCGCGTGCACGACGAGGTCGGCGATATGTTCCCCGCCGATGCCGTTGTAGACGAGATGATAGGTGCGGCTGGAAGCGTAGTGGCGCAGGGCGGAGTGGCGGAGGTCTTCACTGGCGGCAACGCGGCGAGCGATTTCATTGACGTCGGCCAACTGCGCGGGGAACGATGGCGTGATGGCGGGCAGGGAATTCTGCGGCAGCTGCGTGTGCGCTGCGAAGCTGTTGGATTGTGCGGGTGAGGTGAGAGCGGTGGCGAGGGCGATGAGTGCGAGTGCGTGCCGGGTTTGTGGGAACAACGAACGTATCGCGCGCATGTCGATCCTCCTCAAGAAATTTCGTTCTCAAGTGGATTGAAACATTTTGTTATGAGCAGGGTGCTAACAGCACATTAAATTGTGCAGGGTTCCTGTTGTGGTTCCCGATGCCGGTGAATTTGAATGCAGGATGAATGGCCGGCGCAGGGCAGCACCGGCCGATTGAAATTAAGTGAGGACGGGTTCGGGCAACGACTGGCGCTGACGCGAGTAGCTTTCCGGGAAGTAGGCGTTCGCCAGATATTGTTCGAGCATGCGATGGGTGTTGAAGAAGGAGCCGTTCAGCACGATGCTCATCTGCATGACGCGCGCCCACTGTTCGGGGTGGTGATAGAACATGGGGGCGATGGCTTTTTCAAGCTTCTCGTAGAGGCAGATGCTTTCGCCTTCATCAGTGTTGTGGTCTTCAATGGCCCAGCCGGTGGCGCCTTCCACGCAGCCTTCAATCCACCAGCCGTCTAGGACGCT
>Ga0164297_10001217_pt1 | contig 27829 bp, 24 predicted proteins | sample GEODES058metaG_FD_113539 | JGI IMG/M metagenome (GOLD analysis project Ga0164297, IMG submission 113539) | Dystrophic lake water microbial communities from Trout Bog Lake, Wisconsin, USA - GEODES058 metaG | ecosystem: Environmental > Aquatic > Freshwater > Lake | place: USA: Trout Bog Lake... | reverse complement strand
TCTGCCTCAACTCTTGGAGATCCATAAACCACAAGTGGTCTTGATTGAACTGGGGGCCAACGATGCACTAAGAGGCTTGAGCCTTAAACTGACCAAAAGCAACTTGGAAAAAATGGCATCCCTTTGCCGCGCCATGGGCTCTAGAGTTGTTTTGATTGGCATGCAAGTGCCCCCCAACTACGGCCCCCAGTACAATGAAGACTTCAAATCGGTCTTCGCAAAGGTGGCCAAAGAGCAGCAATGCACCTTGGTGCCTTTCTTGCTCTCTGGATTGGAGCAACATTTGAAAACATTACCCCCCAACGAGCGTGATCTTCGCACTTGGTTTCAAGATGATCAGCTCCACCCCTTGGCCAAAGCGCACCCATTTATTTTGGAGGGCATGTGGCCAACCCTTGAAAAAATTCTGACTGCGAGTTCTCATTGAGCGTTCAATTGATTCCTGCCCAAGAGGCCACCCAACGCTGGTCATCGGCTTTGACTGTTCCATTGACAGAGCCCTTGAACACAAACGATTCACCCCCAATGAATCACTTGAGCGCAAAATCTCCCTCGCCCTTTGATCTCATCATCGATGTGCGAAGTGAGGGTGAGTTTGCTCTGGACCATTGGCCAGGAGCGGTGAATTGGCCTGTTTTGAACAACGAAGAGCGAATTTTGGTCGGCACCTTGTATAAACAGACCAGCGCGTTTGAGGCCAAGAAAAAAGGTGCTGCATTGGTTGCAGCCAACATTGCCAAACACATTGAACGACATGTCTTGGATAAACCCAAGAATTGGCAACCCCTCATCTACTGCTGGAGAGGAGGCAATCGCAGCGGCTCACTCTCATTGGTGCTGTCACAAATTGGCTTTAAAGTTCACTTGCTCGAAGGCGGCTACAAGGCGTTTCGCCACCAGGTGATGCAAGACTTGGAGAGATTGATCGCCCCCTTTCAGTTTGAAGTAATCGCTGGCCCCACAGGCTCGGGAAAGACCCGCCTGCTCCATACCCTCAAGGCACAAGGCGCACAAGTGCTAGACCTTGAGGGCTTGGCCCAACACAAGAGCTCCGTCTTGGGATTCACCCCCAATCAAGCCCAACCCTCACAAAAACACTTTGACACATTAATTTGGGAGCAATTCCATCGCATGGATCCCTCGCGCGTGGTCTTCATCGAATCAGAGAGTAAAAAAGTGGGCAACCTAAGCGTTCCCCAAGCCCTGATCGATGCGATGCGAGAGAGTCCTTGCCATGTCGTGGATCTGCCCCTGAGCTCTAGAGTGTCTCTCTTGATAGAGGACTACCCGCATTTGGTTGAAGACCGAGTTCTTTTTCAAAAGAAACTTCAAGCCCTGATCCCCATCCGGGGGCAAGAGGTGGTGAAAAATTGGTGCGCTTTGATTGATGAGGGCCTCATCCCTGAGGTGGTGGAGTCACTCTTGATCAACCACTATGATCCGACTTACTTCAGCTCAATGAAGAAAAACTTCAAACAACTACCCACCGCTTTGTTGCATGAAATCAAAGGGCATCAAATCAGTGATTTTGAGCAGTTGAGTCAAACCCTCATCGGCTTGTCCCAAAAAGGCCCTCAGAGCTAGGCACTGAGCCCTGACATGCTTCGAGCGAGATCGGCTTGCAAGTCCTCAACGCTCTCCAATCCAATGCAAAAACGCACCAAATGTCCTGGCTCCAAATGAGCCATTGTGCCCTTGCGCATAGACCCCAAATCATAGGGCATGACCAAACTCATGGGTCCGCCCCAACTGTAGGCAAGCTTGAAGAGCTTTAAGCGTTCACAAAACGCATAAATGGCCTCTAAATCATTAGAGGGCCTGAAAATCACACTGAATATCCCTGCCGCACGACCCTCTGGACGAAGCGGTGTGCAAGTGACCTCACGCCAATGTTCATGACCTGGTGAGCCACTCAAAGCCGGATGCAGCACTTGAGCCACCGAGGGCTCACCCTGTAGAAAACGAGCCAAAGCGCGTGCTGCCTGATCTTGTGCATCATAGCGAAGCACCAAACTTTGCAAACCCTTTAAAACACTCTCCACATCATTGGCCCCCACACCGAGTCCGAATTGTTCATGGTACTTGGAGAGCCGCTTGGCCAGCACTTTGTCTCGCGTGATCACACTGCCCATCAACAAATCAGCCCCTCCACTGGGGTACTTGGTGAGCGCATGAACCGAGATATCGACTCCAGTGATACCTGTTGGGGAATGCGAAGAGTGCAAAAGCTCAAAAGGCTTAAAGGACAAACCAGCACCCCAAGTGTTATCCAGTGCAGTGGTAACACCGCGGTCTTGACAGACCCTGATGAGTCCCAAGAGATCTGGAAACTCAAGCGTCACCGAGCCCGCAGCCTCAAGCCAAACCAAACATGTGTTGTCCTTGATTTTGTGGCTCAAGTCCTCTGAATCAAGTGGGTTGTAGCGCGTACTTTGTATGCCCCACTTTTTAAATTGACCCAGCAACATCGACAAAAGGGGGCCGTAAGCATTGTCGGGCACCAACACCTCATCGCCACTCGAGAGCAAAGCCGCGTTGACCGCAGCCAAAGCGGCGAGCCCACTGGGTAAGAGTAAACATTGTTCACCACCCTCCAAGAGTGCCAACTTGGACTCTAGGGTGAAGGTCGTGGGCGTGCCATGCAGGCCGTAGGTGTATGCACTTCGGTCTTCCCAATTGCGCGTTTGCATCTGCGAAACGGAGGGAAAGATAACGCTTGAAGCTTTGTAGACTGGGGTCTGGGGCGACTCAAAGCCCATGGGTGCTTTGTAGTCATGGTGAATGAGTTCAGTCGAACTCACACCATGAGAGAGGCTCTCACCCTTTTGATCTGGATTCATGGGGCACTCCAAGTCCATCGTATTTTGATCTGGCCCCAGTTGGGCCTTAACTCAAACGGTCCATTTCTCAATCAACTGCTCAGGGCGAGTGCTGTCATAGCCCTCAAAGGGCTGATGAATCCAAGGATTCGTGGGCAAATACTCGGTGCAGAAGTCGGGCTCAAAACTGGACAAACCTTTGGTCCAAATGACCGCGGTTTTGAGTTCGGTGATGGGTGCGTAATTGTGCTTGAGCATGTCCACAACCGCCTTCAAGGTGTGACCCGAGTCGGCCAAATCGTCCACCAACAAAACACGACCCGCGATCTCACCTTTGGGAGTTGTGATGTAGCGCGCCAAGTCCAAGTGACCCTGTACGGTACCCGACTCAGCTCTGTAGGAGCTCGTACTCATGATGGCCAGTGGCTTGTCGAAAATTCTTGACAAAATGTCCCCGGGTCTCATGCCGCCTCTGGCCAAACACAAAATGTTGTCAAACTGCCAGCCGGAATGATGAATTTTTAGAGCCAATTTTTCAATCAGGTTGTGGTACTCATCATAAGAAACGTACAAGTGTTTTCCGTCTTCAGTCAACATATCATTGGCCCTTAAAAAAATTATCAGTGTGTAAAAATCAAAACTCTAAGCTGCTTTGCAAGGCTCAGTCGGCCAAGAAGGGTTGTTTTAGAACCATCGTATCTCGGCGATCTGGAGAGGTCGAGACCATGTGAATGGGCACCCCAGTGACTTGCTCAATCCTTTGCAAATAGTGTTGTGCCTCTGCTGGCAATTCATCCCAAGTTGTGACACCAGCAGTGGGCTTGCTCCAGCCTTTGATGGTTTCATAGACGGGCACACACCTCGCGATCTCATCCGCTCCCAAAGGCAACAAATCAACCACCTCGCCGTCCACCAAGTAATGGGTACACAACTCGATGTGATCGAGTCCATCAAGCACATCGAGTTTGGTGATGCAAAGTCCAGAGAGGCCATTGACTTGAGCAGATCGCTTGAGAAGAGCTGCATCAAACCATCCGCATCTCCTAGAGCGACCAGTGGTCACGCCTTTTTCTGCACCCACGCTGGCCATGTGATAACCGGCAGTGCCCTTGGTCTCCCAATCCAACTCGGTTGGAAATGGACCGGAGCCGACCCTTGTGCAATAGGCCTTGGTGATGCCCAAGATGTAGTGCAACAGACCTGGTCCTACGCCTGAGCCAGCGGCAGCGTTACCGGCCACACAATTGCTAGAGGTTACATAAGGATAGGTGCCGTGATCCACATCCAGCAAAGTGCCCTGAGCGCCCTCAAAGAGCAAGCACTCACCTTTGGCGTGCATATCGTTGAGCTCTTTGGAGACATCGGCCACCATGGGAGAGATGATGCTTGCATAAGTCATGCATTCTTGGAACACTGCTTCAAAGTCCACCGCTTGAGCACCAAGGACGGTGGTCAAGATGTGATTGTGCAACTTCAAGTTCTCTTTGAGCTTGTCTGCAAAGCGAACAGGATCCTTTAAATCTTGAACCCTCAACGCGCGTCGTGCCACTTTGTCCTCATAGGCCGGTCCAATGCCACGACCCGTGGTACCAATTTTGGTGCCACCTGACTTTTCTTTGTAACTCTCCCGCGCCACATCCAAAGCGGTGTGATAAGGCAATATCAAGGGGCAGGCGACACTGATGCGCAGTCGATCACGAACACTCACCCCTGCGGCCTCGAGGCCTGCAATCTCTTCGAGCAATTTGGTAACCGAGAGCACCACTCCGTTTCCAATGAAGCACTTGACACCCTCACGCATGATGCCACTTGGGATCAAATGCAAAGCAGTCTTGACCCCATTGATGACCAAAGTGTGCCCTGCATTGTGTCCACCTTGAAAGCGCACAACACCATCGGCCGATTCGGTAAGCCAATCGACCAATTTGCCCTTGCCCTCATCACCCCACTGAGTGCCCACGACCACCACATTGCGTCCAGGGGTTTTTTTCATGCTTTTCATCTAAACTGCCCAATCACATTCATTGCCTGCAAAATCTCAAATTGATCTTGCCTCAGTTTCACACAACACCAAGAAGGCTCAGAGCCTCTTTGGCCTCATAGCTGGGTCACAGTCCAAGTGCCAGCAATCAAACTCAATTGCCGGTCACACTCAAACTCATCGAGCTCGCTACTGTGACCGGGTAGCACGCACACCACCGTCTCCCCTTGCGAGCGCAAATGGGTGATGGCATGCCTCAAGGCCTCATCCTCGGCCCAAGGGGCTTTGATGGCCGCTTTCCTAGGGTGCTTGGGAACCACTTCGACCAGGGCCTTCAAATCCAAACTAAAACCCACTGCACTTCTGGCTCGACCAAAAATAGCACCGACCTCATCGTATCGACCACCCCTGACCAACGCATCCCCACAGCCTTGGACGTAGATGGCAAATCGAACACCACTGTAGTAACCGTAACCCCTGGCGTCGGCCAAATCAAAAACAACGGGCTCTTTGAGGTGAGCACTCAATGCGCGAAGCTCATTCAAGACGGGATTAAATTCAGGCCAAGCGGCAAAGACTTTTTCAGCTTGATCCAAAACACGCGCATCCCCATACAAATGCACAAGATCCGTGAAAGCACGAGCAAGACTTGACTCGACAGAAAAGTCTTTGAGCAAGCGGGTAACACCTTTGATGTCTTTTTGTGACAAGGCACGTGTCATCTCTTGGTTGAACTCCAACCCACAAGACGCTTTGGACAACAAAATGCCCACCACCCTCGCGTCCCCAAAATCGACCAAAACGCCTGGGCAGTTCACGGCTTTCAAACCAGAGAGCGCCAGATCGAGAATTTCCAAGTCCGCTTCAATTCCAGCGTGACCATAAAGCTCCGCTCCCAATTGAAGAGGCTCTCGTGTGGCATAGGGTCTCTCAGGCAATGTGTGGAGTACGGGTCCGCAGTAACACAATCTGCAAACACCGCTTCGATTGAGCAAATGCGCATCAATTCGAGCCACTTGTGGAGTCGTGTCGGCTCTCAGACCCAGGGTTCGACCTGAGAGTTGATCGACCAATTTGAAGGTTTGCAAATCAAGCCTGGAGCCCGTTCCGCTTAGAAGCGACTCCAAATGCTCAAGCATTGGAGGCATGACCAACTCATACCCATAGGAGCGCGCCGTATCCAGAAACAAACGCCTGAGCTCCTCGATGTGCCTGGCCTCAGAGGGCAACACATCGGCCAAATGATCGGGTAATACCCATGCTGAGGACATAAATAGGGGGGTGCCTAGAAATAAAGAAAAAGAAAAATGAAACCCTCTAACCCAAAAACCTCAGGATCCAGGGAAACATCAAACCTCTTATTTTACATTCTCCACAGCCACTTCAGCCACTTACAACAAGCCCAAATGCACCAAATTGCTGATGCGCTCCATTCGAAGGGAGTGCCATGGCTCGGGAGCACGGGTATTGGTGATGTAGGCAAAGGAGAATTCGCGCAAGGGATCTGCCCAAACGTAGGAGGACCCCACCCCGCCGTGACCAAAGACGCCTGCATGGGCCAATGTGCCCAAGCCCCGGGTGTTGATGCCTTGACCTCGAAGGTGCGGCCCCAAAGCACGGTGCATGGGCAAGCCCAACATCGTGTCAACGCGCTCTCCCGTGTAATCCCTCAAGCAATAGGCGAGCGTCTTGGGAGATAAAAACTGCACACCATTGAGCTCTCCTCCAAGGACCATCATTTGGTAGAGCATGGCCATTCCTCTGGCACTACCGTAGGCACCACCTCCAGGCGCTCCAGAGCTTTGCCAAGTCAAGGAGCGGCTCTCAAAGCGTTCTGTCAAAACCTGAGGTTCTTCTTGAGTCCATTCATAAAGAAAGGCCATTCGAGACTTGTGCTCGGCACCCAAACCCATGAAGAGCTCATGCTCCAGCCCCAAGGGCTTTAGAACCCATTGCACAACAGCTTGCTTGAAATCCACTCCCAAGACCGCTTCCACAACCATTGCCAAGACCCAGTGTGCAGACAAAGAGTGGTAATGCACTTGAGAGCCAGGAGCCCACTCGAGACGAAAATCATTGACCTGACGAAGAATTTGACTCGGGTCTGCATACCCTTGCTCAGTGACCTCTGCATTGGGAAAGCCCGCTTGGTGGGTGATCAACTCAAAAAGCGTAATGTCAGCCTTTCCATGTTTGGCAAATCCAGGCAGGTAGTGGCTCACCTTGGCATTGAAGCTGATCAAACCGGCCTCAAACATTCTCCACAAAGTGCAGGCCATGATCACTTTGGTGTTGGAGTACAAAAGCCACAAGGTCTGAGAGTTGGCAACCTCGCTTGACTCACCTTGAGTCCCCGCGAGTCGGGCAAAACCAAAATTTTTCTCAAAAATGATTCGCCCTTTGTGCGCCATTGCTACTTGAGCACCCGCATACCTTTGATCTTGGATATGGGAGTCAATGAGTTGCAAAAGCTCCTCTACTCTTTTGGGATTCAAAACTTGGCTCAAATCTGCATTGATCATGAAAACACCTCAAGACGTTGAAACCATTGATTCGAACAATGTGCCTCTTGGGTTCCTCCTTTGGAGACTGGGCAAGCAGGGCATCAATGCCAAAAAATCAAACCCAAAATGAGACCCAAAGCGATGGCCATGAGCCCAAAAAAGCGCACCTGTCCGTCCTGGAGTTGACTCACCTCTTGGAACAAGGCCTTCCAACGCTTGGGCCAACAAAAGGGAAACACCCCCTCGATGATGAATACCAAGGCCAGAGCGCCCAAAAAAGTATCCCAATTAAGAATCACAAAAGCACCTTGTGCGAGGAAGTGGACCACTGAGAGTCAGTGAGCGAGTGCAACAAACGCCTTAGACTCAAAGCCACATTCCTCAGTGCTTGCCAGAGGAGCCAGAGCTACGCATGGCTTTGAAAAAATCGCTGGATGGGTCAACCACCATCACATCTGACTTCTTGTTGAAGGTGGATTTATAAGCTTCCAATGAGCGATAGAACTCGGCAAACTGAGGATCTTTACCAAAGGCGTCAGCATAAATTTTGGCCGCTTGAGCGTCCCCCTCACCCTTGATTTTTTGCGCGTCTCGGTACGCGTTGGCAATGGTCACCTCGCGTTGGCGATCTGCATCAGCCCGGATTTTCTCGCCCTCGGCTGCACCAGTTGAGCGCAACTCATTGGCCACCCGTTTTCTCTCTGCCTCCATTCGGCGATACACCGACTCGGTGATGGTGTCCACATAATCTGCTCGTGTCATGCGCACATCCACCACATCAATACCCCAAGGTTTGTCACCTTGAACTTTTTTGAGGACCTCCGCTTTCACATCTTTCATCACCGTCTCTCGCTTTTCAGAGAGCAACTCTTGCACCGTGTGCTTGTTGATTTCTTGCTGAAACGCATTTCGCACCACACGCGCCAATTGCATCGCTCCTGCTTGTTCATCCAAGCCTACATGACGAATGAAGTTGGACGGATCTGTGATCCTCCAGCGCACAAACCAATCGATCACCATGCGTTGTTTCTCAGCAGTCAGCATAGGCTCCGTATCGGCGTTGTCCAGCGTGAGCAAGCGCTTGTCAATGTAGGTCACGTTTTGAAAGGGTGGCGGGAGCTTGAAGTTCAAGCCCGGCTGGGTGATGACGTCCTTGATTTGACCCAGGGCATAGACCACACCAAATTGGCGTTGGTCAACCACAAAAATAGTAGAGCTCACGATGGCCAAGGCCACCAGGGTTGAGGTGATGTAGAAACCAATCTTGTGCATATTTTTCATTCTCGCCTTAACGACCGTCACGGTCACGACCACGCCCATCGCGAGCGCGCAAATCCACAGAGCCCGGGTTGGTGCTCGCACCAGCGTCGCCACCATATCCACCCAAACCTGGCGAGGGCTGCGCATTGAATGGCGCTGATCCCATGTTGCCGGAATTAAAGCCATTCAAGCCATTTGCACCCCCCTGGGCATTGTTGCCACCTGAAGCACCAGATGAGCCCCCAAAGCTGCTCCCCCCAGAACCACCCACTCCCGATGGAGCTGAGTTTTGAGAGGTGAGTTGAATGATTTTGTCCAGGGGCAAATACAAGAGGTTTTGCCCTTGATGGGTATCGATCAGCACCTTTGAAACATTGGAATAAATTTGCTGCATGGTATCGATGTACATGCGGTCTCGTGTGACTTGAGGTGCTTTTTGATATTCAGAGTAGAGTGAGCGAAAGCGCTGTGCGTCACCCTCGGCTTGAGCAACGATGCGAGACTTGTAGCCATCGGCCTCCTCTTTGAGCCGAGAGGCGGCGCCCACAGCCCTAGGCACCACGTCATTTGCATAAGCCTCAGCCTCGTTTTTGGCTCTCTCCCTTTCTTGTCCCGCTTTGAGTACATCATCAAAGGCGGCTTGGACTTGCTCGGGAGGCCTGACTCCGCCCTGCTCCAAATTGATGGCAACCACTTCAATGCCCACATGATATTGATCCAAAATGTTTTGCATGATTGCACGAATTCGGGGTGCAATTTGATCTCTGTCTTCAGACAAAGCGGCATCCATTCGCATTTTTCCAACCACCTCTCGTGCAGCAGTTTCGGCGGCTTGAATCACCGCATCGGTTGGATTTTTGCTCTCAAAAAGATAAGCCCTGGCATCAGTCAAACGGTACTGAACCGCAAACTTCATCTCAAGGATGTTTTCATCCTCTGTGAGCATGGCAGACTCTCTAAGACCAGTGGCCTTGATCACCACATCTCGACCCACGTCGACAGACCTGATTTGCGTCACGAAGACCAACTCATGGCGCTGAATGGGGTAAGGTAAACGCCAGTTAAATCCTGCGCCCAAAGTGCTGTGGTACTTGCCAAACTGTGTGATCACCGCTTGTTGCCCTTCTTGGACAATGAAAAATCCCGATCCCATCCAAATTAAAAAGACAATCAAACCCAACAAGCCCAAAGCAAACTTAGCACTCTTGGGATCTCCCGTGAAACCCGATCCACCTGAGGGAGGTGTTCCACTTGACTGAGTGGAATTGGGTTTACTTCCACCAAAAAAACTTCCTATTTTTTGATTGAAATCTCTCCACAATTCATCCAAGTCAGGGGGGCCGTTGGGAGAAGTGTTGTGCGGTTTTGAGTTAGGGGCTTGAGAAGATGGGCCGTTTGGTTGCGAGGACTCAGGGCTTGAGTCATGAGAGTGATCCCCGCTTGAGTGGGGATCCTTGGGTGCTTGTTCAGACCACATCAACTGGGCCTGAGCCGTTTGCCCGTTCACCCCCCTTGAGGCTTTGATCGCTGCTTTGCTTCTAGACATGCGCTCGAGCAAAGCCAAAGACCCAGTCAAAATTTGACCAAGAACCAAATGCAGCCAACCTCGAAGGGTTTGTATGGGATTGAAGGTGAACTTCATGAAAATGGAATTACTTTCTTATACATTGACGTTTGCACACGTTGACCACAAGGACTCTCCACAAAAATCAGGGAGAGACAGTCCATTTGACATGCAACAAACTGTGATTTTCAACTCAAACAGGACCTAAGCTTAGAAATCGAACAACAAAAACAATTCTTTTTTCGGGAATTGCAACAGTTTTGCAACTATTGTCTCCCAAAGGATTGAAGCACACCTCTTTAGTGCAAGCGACCCAAGGGATCCAACTCAAAAACGCTTTGCTCCGCCCCTTGTTCACCCTCTTTGATTGGGGTTTGATCAAAGGCCCATTGCGCCAAGCTTTCTCTGAGCTTGGGTAGTCCCTCACCAGAGGCAGCACTCAAAAATATGCGTTTGAACTCTCTAGATTCAAACTCATAATGATCCACCATTCTCATCGGTCTGGCATTGGGCTGCAAAGCGTCAATTTTATTGAAAATCAACCACTGCTCGACCTCAGCCGCCCCGATGTCGGCCAACACCCTTTGCACTTGAACCAGTTGCTCGGCCCAATTGGGGTTTGATGCATCCACCACGTGAAGGAGCAAATCCGCCTGCGCTGCCTCTTGCAGAGTCGCCTCAAATGCATCGACCAAGGTGTGCGGCAAATCTCGAATGAAACCCACCGTATCGGACAAAGACACACTGGTTGGAACCCCCAAGAGCTCACCCAAATAAAGTTGCCGGGTCGTGGTGTCTAGGGTCGCAAAAAGCTGATCTGCCGCGTAGGTCTGCGCCTTGACCAAGGCGTTAAAGAGCGTGGATTTTCCGGCATTGGTGTAACCCACCAAAGACACCCCCAAGTGCTCATTTCGGCTTCTCTGCCTGCGTTGGGTGGCGCGCTGTTTTTTAACGCGCTCCAGTCTTTCTTTGGTGCGTTTGATGGATTGCGAAATCATTCTTCGGTCCAACTCAATTTGAGTCTCGCCCGGCCCTCCTCGTGTGCCAATTCCCCCGCGTTGGCGCTCCAAGTGAGACCACCTGCGAACCAGTCTTGTGCTCAAATACTGCAAACGGGCCAATTCGACCTGAAGCTTTCCCTCATGAGAGCGGGCCCTTTGAGCAAAAATCTCCAAAATCAACATGGTCCTGTCATTGACCGCCATGCCCATGTGCCGCTCTAGGTTTCTTTGTTGGGCGGGGCTCAACGCTTGATCAAAAAGGATTTCTTGTGCATCCATGGCAATTGCCATGTCTTTGATCTCTTGCGCTTTGCCTGATCCAACAAACAAAGCTGCATCGGGTGCTCGCCTTTTGCAAACAAATCGGTGCACAGGGACCAAACCAGCAGTTTGAGCCAAAAGTCCCAGCTCTTCCAACTCTTGATCGAAATGAGGGTCTCCAAAGTCGACCCCCACCAACATGACTCGGGCTGTGGAAGGAGGAGCGGTTTCAAACAAAGTGCTGTTCAACCCAAAGAGAGACTGTCAACTCCAGCCAAAGGCAGGACTGACCAGGAGAGAGGACGATCAATAACCCAAGCGCTCTCAAGCGCCCTCGCCAGAGGAGGTGTCACCCAACTCCGCGGAAGTGAAGTTCACAGCTCGTCCGGGCACTATGGTTGAAATGGCGTGTTTGTAGACCATTTGCGTCACTGTGTTGCGCAACAAAACGACGTATTGATCAAAAGACTCAATCTGCCCTTGAAGCTTGATGCCGTTGACCAAATAAATGGACACAGGCACATGCTCTCGGCGAAGCAAATTGAGAAAGGGGTCTTGAAGGAGTTGACCTTTGTTGTTCACGATATTCTCCGTGTTCGAATCGATTAAATTGACGTTGATTGCATTGAGTACCTACACGATACCACAGCTTTCATGCACGTAGGCAAATCAGGTCTCTTTGTAAGGGTTGTGCGAGGTTTTGAGCTCAATTCTGAGTGGAGTTCCTTGCAAATTAAACTCTTTCCTGAACCGCCCCTCCAAAAACCGTTTGTAGGAGTCGGTCACGTGCTCGAGTGAGTTCCCATGAACCACAATAACCGGCGGGTTTTGACCGCCTTGGTGGGCATAACGCAGTTTGGGGCGGAACATGCCCGCGCGCTTGGGTGCTTGGAACTGCACGGCCTCAAGCAACAAGCGTGTCAAGATAGGGGTCGACATTTTACAAAATGCCGCTTTGTGCGCTTGACCGATACTGCTCCAAACGGGGCCCAAACCTTGACGTTTGATGGCTGAGATGTAGTGCAGTGAAGCGAACTTCAAAAAAGCCAGCCGCGTCTCAATCGAACGCTGAACGAGTTCGCGTTGGTAAGCATCAATCGCATCCCACTTGTTGACAGCCAAAACTACGGCGCGACCGCTCTCCAAAATATATCCAGCAATGTGCGCGTCTTGATCGGTTACCCCTTGCGTGGCATCCAAGAGCAGCAACACCACGTTGCATGAGGCAATGGCTTGAAGGGTTTTGACGACCGAGAACTTCTCGATGGCCTCGAACACTTTGCCCTTTTTTCTCAACCCCGCTGTGTCGATCAAATCATAGGTCTGTCCCTTGTACTCCAGAGGAACATGGATCGCGTCTCGGGTGGTACCGGGCATATCAAATGCAACCAACCTCTCCTCGCCCAACCAAGTGTTGATGAGGGTCGATTTACCCACATTGGGACGACCCGCTACGGCCAAGCGAATGGGACCACCCTCCTCGGGGGCACCTTCAAGCTCTTCTTCATCGTCAGGCAAATTCAAGGGCTCAAGAGCCAACTCCACCATGCTGCGAATGCCTTGGCCGTGGGCTGCGGAGACCGCATGCACGCCACCCAAGCCCAACTCAAAAAACTCAGCCAATTGCTGCCCCTCTTGCATACCCTCAGCCTTGTTGGCCACAAGGAGAGTCGGCTTGGAGAGCTTGCGCAAATAGTTTGCAATGTCATAGTCTTGCGCGGAAATACCCTCTCGCGCATCCACCACAAATACGACCACATCTGCCTCGGCAACAGCTTGTCGCGTCTGCTTGGCCATCTCTTTGTAAATACCTTGGGTCGCATCAGGCTCAAATCCACCCGTGTCAATCACGATGAACTCTTTGCTCCCTAGACGTGCGTCCCCGTAGTGACGATCGCGGGTGAGGCCCGCAAAATCAGCCACGATGGCATCGCGTGATTTGGTCAAGCGATTAAAGAGTGTGGATTTACCCACATTGGGTCGCCCAACAAGGGCCAAAACTGGTTTCACAACAATGGTTTTTTCAATAAAAAGATAACAAAGCCTCAAAGGACTTTTAAACACCAATACCCAACACTCATTGGGCCTGATGCACGCAAGAAAATCCCATTCAAGGGGGACGATTTCTGTCTAGGCCAATTGATCTCAATCAAAAAAGTAGGACTGTACCCAACCTTTTTTGGTCACCACCACAAAACCCTTGGCAACAGCGATAGGACTCCCCACCACCTCGCCCTCTGAGAGGCTCAACTGCTGCTCAACAGCACCGTCCTTCAAATCCATGACAAAGACGTTGCCCAAGGTATCTGCCACAACCAAGCCCTGATCGGTTACCAAAGGTGCGCTCAAGCGGCGATATTTCAAACGGTCGCTGTCCCAAAGTCTCTCTCCACTGGTTCTAGCCCAAGCCAGCACCACACCGTTGCTCTCCACACCAATCAAAACATCTGAATTGCCAGATAGACCCAAATCTCCGTTGGCACTGCGGGTCCATAGTAAATTGCCTTTGACCGCATTCACACACCCAACCTGAGCTTGAAAGGCACGGACGCAAACAACATCACCAAAGCGATAAACGGGAGCGACGAGATCGACCAAACGCTCCAAATCATTCACCCCCCTAGGAACTGCAATGGGGGTCTCAAATTTAGTGCTGCCGTTATTGGGATTCAACCCCACCAAACGTCCAGAAAATCCCCCAACCAAGGTGTCATGCACAGCCAACAAAACGCCCTTTTGATTCAAAATCAAAGGATCTCCAACTCTTTGTTGAGACCAAAGCTTAATGCCTTTGGCCAAATCAAAGGCCACCACAGAGCGATCGGCCAAGAGCACAAAAACACGCCCTCCCGCAACCAAGGGTGTTGTGAGCCCTTGCGCCAATAAAGGCAAGCGATAGAGCTCTCCCCTTTGTGTAAACACGATCAACTGATTGTCTTGGCTGAGTACTGCAAAGTGCTCCCCATTTCCACCCACACCTGCATTCAATGGGGTCTTCAAATCGAGGGTCCAAAGGGGTTTGCCTGAATCCAACGCAAGGGCTTGGACTTTTCCGCTCTCTGAGGCCAGCACCAAAGTGCTGGCATTGGAGTACGGGGTCAAATACGCATTCATGACTCCAACCGAGGCACTCCAACCCTTTGAGACTGCAACCCTTTTGGCTCCAAGGGTGACTTCTTTGGGCTCTGGCCTCTTGACCGAAGAGCATGAAACCAAAAAGACCAATATGGTCAAACCAAGGAGCAAACGCGAGCAGGCGAATTTGCCACTCTTGAAAGTCGAGACCGAGCTCATGAGGATTGCATTCAAGGCTGGGACTCCTGAGCATGCACGTCCACACCCAATGCGGCCAACTTGACCTCAACGATTTGTCGGTACTGAGTTCTCTCGGTCATACCCCTCCAAGCTGCCAAGTATTTATCCTTGGCCTCTTGCGCATTGTGCTCAAGCATCAGTGCATCTCCCAATCGATCATTGGCCAGTGCTTCAAACGCCTTGGGGAATTCTTTTTTCAACCAATCCTTGGCATCTTGGGGTTGTTTGCCATCCAAGGCCAAAGAGGCCAATCTCAAACGCGCAATGGAGACCAAACCTGGATCGCTTGAGTGATCGACGACCCAAACCAATGCTTTTTTGGACAGCTCAGGCTTTGCGTGATCAGACCAAAACTTGGATGCCAACAAACTCGCATGAGAGGCATAGGTGGCAGATGAAAACTTGTCTTGCATATCGGCCAAGGACCGCTCAACCAAAGCCTCATCTGAGGTGGCAACGGCTTGGTCAACGCTTTGGAATAAAACACTGGCTTGTAAGGCTTGGCGATTTTGCCAATACTGCCAACCATTCCAGCCACTGTAGGCAGCCAACAGAGCAATCAAAATCCAAGTCAAAAGGGAGCCGTACTTGCTCCAAAAGTGTTTGATTTCTTCGAGCTGGTCTTGCTCTTCATGATCGAGTGAGGAGGCCATAGAGTGGGTCTTGGACAAAAATGTTAATAAAATAAAAGTTCGCGAGAGGCATCCATCTAGATGGAATGAGGATTGGATTCAATCCCTGCACTTGTCGCGTCAACCATGTGATTGTAGGGCTTTAGCCCACTGCTCCAAATTTTGTAGTGATTCTAATTTTTGAGCTCCCACTCCGTCTCTAAGAGACTTCACGGTAACCTCGCCCCTTGAGAGCTCCTCGGCACCAAAAACCAGTGCGTAGGCAGCTCCAGAGGCGTCGGCTTTTTTGAACTGTGACTTCATGCTTCCCAGTTGAGCCCAAGGTTTGAGCTCATGTTCGCCCTCTTTCTCGCTCAGGGCATGAAGGCTTGGCGTTGCTGGGGCATGCATTTGCACACTGAGCCCCATGCGGCGCATGGCCTGCAAAGTTTTGAACACCAAAGGCATGTGTTCATAATCGGGAATCACGGCGTAAACATCAGGTACTGGGCGTTGAGAGCCCAAGCCCTCCTCCAGCAGCAACTCCAAGACACGCTCTACGCCCAAAGCCCATCCAACGGCTGGGGCACTCTTGCCGCCCAATTGCTCGATCAAGTGATCGTAACGCCCCCCGCCACAAATGGTTCCTTGAGAGCCCAAGCGATGGGTCACGAACTCAAAAACCGTTAAGTTGTAGTAATCCATCCCCCTGACCAATCGAGGATTGACGGTATAAGCCACTTGGTTTTCATCCAAAATCCGCTTGACCTCGTTCAAATGGGCCATGGATTGTGGACTCAAGAAGTCGATTAACTTGGGAGCTGCGTTGACAACATCTTGCATCGCCGGATTTTTGGTGTCCAAAATCCTCAATGGGTTGCTGTGCAAACGTCTCTTGGCCTCTTCATCCAAAACACTCTCGTGTTGTTGCAAATAATCGATCAAGGCCAAGCGATGTGCGGCTCGCTCCTTGGGTTGGCCCAAGCTATTGAGCTCCAAACTGACGTCCTTTAACCCCAAGGTTTGCCACAACTCATGGGCCATCAAAATCAATTCTGCGTCTATCTCTGGCCCCCCGAAACCAATGGCCTCCGCCCCGATTTGGTGAAACTGACGATAGCGCCCCCTTTGAGGTCTTTCGTGACGAAACATGGGACCCATGTAGAACATTCGCCTAGGTCCATCGTAGAGCAAGTTGTTCTCCACAACCGATCTCACCACACCCGCCGTCGCCTCAGGTCTGAGAGTTAGGTGCTCCTTGTTCAAACGATCCTCAAAGGAGTACATCTCTTTTTCAACAATGTCGGTGACCTCACCCAAGCCCCTCACAAAAAGTGCCGAGTGCTCAACAATGGGCGTTCTGATATTGAGGTACTGATAACGGTGCATCAAACCCAAAACACGCTCCTCCAACCACGCCCAGCGGTGTGAGTCTTGCGGGAGCAAATCGTTCATGCCTTTAACGGCTTTTATTTTTTCTGTCATTGAAACTCTCTCAAATCCTCTGGTCTAAACTGCGCGACCAACGCATTCAAAAAATTGTGCCTTCACCGTGCATCACGCACGGGGAGCGAACTTTCGCTTTATGTAGTCATTGACCACTTGGTGGAACTCTTGAGCAATGTTCTCACCCTTGAGGGTCATAGCCTTTTGTCCATCGATGAAAACAGGTGCCGCAGGCACCTCTCCCGTTCCCGGCAAACTGATGCCAATGTCAGCGTGCTTGCTCTCACCTGGCCCGTTGACAATGCAGCCCATCACTGCCACCTTCAAGCCCTCAACACCTGGGTATTGGTGCTTCCAAATGGGCATTTGTCGTCTCAAGTCGTCATCAATGGTTTTGGCCAACTCTTGGAAAGTGGTGCTCGTGGTACGACCGCATCCAGGACAAGCACTCACGCTGGGCACAAACTGACGAAGCCCCAGTGCTTGCACGATCTCAGAGGCGATGAGAACCTCTTGTGTTCTTGACTCACCAGGTTGCGGGGTCAAAGAGACTCGAATGGTGTCACCAATGCCCTCTTGCATCAAGATGCCCAAAGCCACACTAGAGGCCGCTGTACCTCGGGTGCCCATGCCCGCCTCCGTGAGTCCCAAATGCAGTGCATGCCTGGTCCTCATGGACAACTCTCTGTAGACAGCAATCAAGTCCTGTACACCGCTTACTTTGCAGCTGAGAATGATTTGATTGGGTGACAAGCCAAGTTCCACCGCTCGTTCGGCCGATTGAGTGGCCGACAAAATGAGAGACTCGTACATGACTTGTCGGGCATCAAACGGGGTAGGCCGTTTTGCGTTTTCATCCATCAATGAGGCCAAGAGCTCTTGGTCCAAACTTCCCCAATTCACGCCAATGCGAACGGCCTTGTCATGGCGCACAGCCGCTTCAATCATTTGTGCAAACTGCTTGTCGTGCTTGTCTCCCTTGCCAACATTACCTGGATTGATGCGGTACTTTGAGAGAGCCTTGGCACATTCCGGATAATCGGTGAGCAAGCGATGCCCGTTGTAATGGAAGTCTCCAATCAAAGGGACATCCACACCCATGCGATCGAGTTGTTCTCTCAGATAGGGCACCGCCTGGGCGGCCTCTGGTGTATTGACCGTGATGCGAACCAACTCCGAGCCCGCTTGCCACAATTCTTTGACCTGAATGGCCGTTCCCACCGCGTCAACTGTATCGGTGTTGGTCATGGATTGAATGCGAACCGGCGCCTCGCCCCCAACTGTGACAACATTGTTCCCCCACACCACACGTGCGGTAAGAGAATTTCTTGCTCTAGGTTGAGCAAAAGCAATGGGACCCTTTAAATCAGCAGATGAATTCATTTCAAGCTCAACCCTAAAAATTTCAACAATTGATTTTCATGTATTTTCAAACCACATCACTCCAGAAAAACCCAACCCCCACAGGAGGTGATGTTTTTCATCTAAATTGGCTCAATCGGAATGATGCCTGATCGTGCGCGGCGCTCGTGAACGCTGGTGCGATCAACCACCTCGCCTGCGAGTTGACCACAGGCTGCGTCAATATCGTCTCCTCGCGTTTTTCTAACGGTACACACCAGACCTGCTTCTAGAAGGATTTGAGCAAACGCGTTGACCTGAGTAGCCGAAGAACGCTTCATTCCCGATTCTTTAAAAGGGTTAAAGGGAATCAAATTGATCTTGCAAGGCATTGCATCTTTGCCCTTGGGACGCATCAAATCAATCAAGGCGTGGGCATGGGAGTCTTGGTCGTTGACTCCTTCGAGCATGCAATACTCAAAGGTGATGAAGTCCCTGGGTGCATAGCGCAAATACCCAAAACACGCTTGCATCAACTCTTCCAAGGGATACTTTCGGTTCAGGGGCACCAACTGGTCCCTCAGTTCATTGGTAGGCGCATGCAGCGACACAGCCAAAGCCACTGGCACATCCAAGCCCAGTCGCTCAATCATGGGCACCACACCTGAGGTGGACACTGTGACTCGTCGCTTGGATAAACCGTAAGCATGGTCATCGAGCATGATTTTCAAAGCAGGCACAAGTGCACTGTAATTTTGCAGCGGCTCGCCCATTCCCATCATCACGACATTGCTGATGACACGTTCTTGAACTCCAAACTCACGCCTGAGTTCCCTCTCGGCAAACCACAACTGAGCGATGATCTCAGCGGTACTCAGATTGCGACTAAAACCTTGGTATCCCGTTGAACAAAAGGGGCATCCCACAGCACATCCCGCTTGGGATGAAACACACAAAGTGCCACGATCACTCTCGGGAATGAAAACGGTCTCAATGAAATTACCTTGTCCCACGTCAAAGAGCCATTTCGTGGTGCCATCTGCGGACACCAGCTTCTTGCTCACTGGGTTGGCCTCAATGAAGGCCTTGAGTTTGAGCTGCTCTCTGAGAGACTTGGCCAAGTCGCTCATTTCATCAAAATTTTGAGCACCCTTTTGATGAATCCATCGAAACAACTGAGTGGCGCGAAAAGACTTTTCCCCAAGTCCTTGACAAAACTCGATCATTGAAGCGCGATCAAAATCAAGCAGTTGTTGCAACCGAGCACCTATTCAATGGAAAAAAGGTCCGAATGATCGGACCCTCAAGCGTTTCACAACCCTCCTAGCCTGCGGGTAAATCAATACACCGCAGGCAAGGGAGTCAAAAATTACGATCAGTGACCGTAGACGTTCATTCCTGCAAAGAAAAATGCAATTTCTTGAGCCGCTGTCTCAGGCGCATCAGAGCCATGAACTGCATTGGCATCAATGCTGTCAGCAAAGTCAGCACGAATGGTACCGGCTTGAGCTTTCTTGGGATCGGTTGCACCCATCAAATCACGATTTTTTGCAATCGCATTCTCACCCTCCAAGCACTGGATCATCACAGGGCCAGAGATCATGAAATCCACCAAATCCTTGAAGAAAGGACGCTCTTTGTGCACTGCATAAAAAGCTTCTGCCTCGCCTCTTGAGAGGTGAGCCATGCGAGCAGCAACCACTTTGAGGCCAGCGGCTTCAAAACGTGCATAAATTTGACCAATGACGTTTTTAGCAACGGCATCGGGCTTGATGATCGAGAGGGTGCGTTCTTTTGACATGTTCTAGTTTCTTTAATTCAAGGGTTGATCTCAAAAAACAGTCTCTCAAAGAAGCAGTTTCCCCCTTGAGCAAGGCCGTTTTCAGTACAGCCCACTATTTTAACCTCTTATCATGACTTTTAGCGATTCCCACGTTTGATATTGGCCCTTGCAGGCCTTTTGGGAGTCGCTGTCTTGTCATCCTTTTGACGATTGAAACTCTCCGCACCAATGTAGCCCTGAGGGGCGGCTTCACTGGGAGGGGTTGCAGCGCGCTTGCCCACCAATGGGCGAGACCTTGCAGGCCCCCTTCCAAGAGGCGTTGCAGCTGGTGCAAGCCTAGGTGTTGAGGGTCTGGGGCCAGCCCCTTTTTGTCCAGGCCTGGCTCGGTTGACCCTGGGAGCCTTCACGGCCCCTACAGCTGCACCTTGCACGGCGTCGTGCATCCCTGCAGCTTGCATCAAATCCCTAATGTCTCGCTCCTCGAGCTCCATGAAAGCGCCTCTTTTGAGGCCTCTTGGGAGCACCATCATGCCGTAGCGAATTCGAATCAATCGGCTCACCGCATGGCCCACTGCTTCAAACATTCTGCGCACCTCACGGTTTCTGCCCTCGCTGATGGTGACTCGGTACCAACAATTGGAACCCTCGCCTCCACCGTTCTCCAAGGTGGAGAAATGAGCGGGGCCGTCATCGAGATTGACGCCTTCAAGTAATTTTGCTTTTTCCTCGTTGGACAAGGCCCCCAAAACCCTCACCGCGTACTCCCGCTCCAAACCAAAACGAGGGTGCATGAGTTGATTGGCCAATTCTCCAGAACTGGTCAAAAGCAACAATCCTTCGGTGTTCAAATCCAATCGTCCAACTGACTGCCACTTGCCTTGGTGCAACCTGGGTAATTTTCTAAAAACAGTGGGTCGGTTTTGTGGGTCATCGTGGGTGACAACCTCTCCAGCAGGCTTGTGATAAGCAATCACCCTTGCCGCGGGAGGTGAAATTCGGACATGGATGGCTTTTCCATTGACGCGAACTTGGTCGCCGTACTGAATTCTTTGACCCACGTGTGCGGGCTCGTTGTTGACCAAAATCCGGCCTTGAACAATCAACCTCTCCATCTCCAGCCTTGAACCCAAGCCCGCTTGAGCGAGCACTTTGTGCAACTTTGGCGACTCAGCTTGTGGCGGGAGAACTCGCTTGTTGGGTATTTCATGACCGCTTGATTCTGACTCCAAGGATTCATCAAACTCACCCGAAACCACATCCTCAAAGCGGATGGGACTGTCTAACTCTCCCCCAGTGGCTTGCGACTCTGTCATATCGGAATGATCCCCGGATTGGCTGTGGGCCCCGAGGTCCGAGAGAGCTCCCTCATCGTGATCGTGGGATTGAGTGGAGGGAGAATTGGGTTGATTCATTCATGCGCCCCATGATTGGGGTCTGTTTGGGTTGAGTCAGGCAAAGTGCTTGACTGAGAGGGGGTAGTTTCTGAAGATTCTAGGTTCGGCTTTTCGCGGCCCTCATGGACTGCTTGCGGATCAGAGGATTCCTCCTCAGATCCGCTCAGGGAAAAGGGAAGTTCTTGGGTAAACACATCCACATGCTCAGACAAACCCGCCTCATCGCTACCCAGTGTGGCTTCAAATTTTGCAAAACTGGCTTGAGCTTGCTCAGACAAAGGCTCTTGACGAAGTTGCTCAATGGAGGACAGCCCCAAGTCATCCAAAAACTGTTTGGTGGTTGCAAACAGTGCTGGGCGGCCCACCGCTTCTTTGTGACCAATCACCTCAACCCATCCGCGGTCTTCGAGCTGCTTGATCACCAATGAGTTGATGGTCACGCCACGAATGTCCTCCATCTCACCCCGTGTGACCGGTTGACGGTGAGCAATGATGGCCAAAGTCTCAAGCACCGCACGACTGTATTTGGGTGGTTTCTCTGGATGCAAACGGTCTAAGAAATAACGCATCGAAGGCCGACTTTGAAAACGCCAACCATGCGCCACCTCCACGAGCTCAATGCCTTTGAAGGTGCACTCTTGCTGAATGTTTTGCAAAAGCGTCTTGATCGTGTCTGGAGAAACCTCATCCGCAAAAAGCACCCTCATGTCTCTAACAGACAAGGGCTGCACAGAACAAATCAGCGCGGTCTCGAGGATGCTTTGGGCCTGCGAGGTCAACATGAAAAAACTCCAAGAATAAACGCCCATTCCCTTTGGACGATGAAGGTGCACAGTGCTCATCGCCCATGGAAAGGACTGAAAAAGTTGAGCCCAACTTGGGAGCATTCAACCAAAGCCCCAAAGAGTTGGCTCTCTCACCCCACAAAGGACGATCAACCTTTGAGCGCGTCAACTTGCTGCAGCGCACAAACAACGAGTTGACTAGGTCACGAATAGTGTTCCCGTGTCAATCCAAAATCATGTCCACAGGAATATCAGCTAAATTGTAACTGAGTCCCAGCTCTTGGCTTGCCACTTGCAAATCATGAGGCCAAGGTGCACTCCATGTCATGTGTTGGCCTGTAAAGGGATGATCCAAGCTGAGCCTAAAGGCATGCAAGGCTTGTCTGGACAAAGAATCAATAGAGCGCCCACCGTAGAGGGTATCGCCCACCAATGGGAACCCCTGCCAGGCCAAGTGGACCCTGATTTGATGGGTTCGGCCCGTGTGAAGTTGACAATAAATGAGAGCATGTTGGTCGTGGTTGGCCAAACTCAAGCATGAGGTGTGCGCGCTCTTGCCCGATTGAGTCGCCAAATCCACCACCGCCATTCGGAGTCGATTTCTGGGGTCTCGCCCAATCGCTTGGTAGACCTCCATGCGCTTGCCAACTGGACAGGCCCCTTGAACCAAAGCCAAATACTCTCGATGAACTTGTCGTTGGGCAATCATTTGGACCAACTTGTCCATGCATTCGCGGCTCTTGGCCACCACCATCAAGCCGCTTGTGTCTTTATCCAAACGGTGAACAATACCAGCTCTAGGAACAAACTTGGCCTGATCATCCATGTGCAAGAGTGCGTTGAGCAAAGTACCCGACCAATTGCCGGGTGCGGGGTGAACCACCAACCCAGCAGGCTTGTTGATCACTCTCAAATGTTCATCCTCAAACAACACTTGAAGAGGGATATCTTGCGGCACAAAAGCCAAACTTTGCTCAGTGGGCTTGAGCTCAACCCTCACCCTCATGCCCGCTCTCACTTTGGAGGAGGGCTTGTAGACTTTCTCGGTATCGAGGGCTTGTGATGCAAACAAACTTTGCATGGGCAAGACCTGAATTTGGCCATCCAGGAGCAAGCGCTGCAGGTAACTTCTGGTGAATTCAGGCAACAATTCGCTCAAAGCCATATCCAGCCTCTTGCCGTGCAATTGAGTACCAATCTCCATCTCCCTCACCTCTTGCCCCTCATTTGGGTTCATTTGCAAGGCGGGATCGAAAAAATCTTCGACTTCTGGCTCAATAATGCTTAGCTTGTCATGCGTCATGGCGGATAATGTGGGAGATAGTCATTTGAAATTTAAAAAAAGGTGTTGTGTGATCCGACTCTCTCCATTATCACTTGTCTTAAACCTTTTGTTGTCAATCCTTTTGACCACACTTGTCGCAGGTTGCTCCAGCAGCGACTACGACGAAACAGTTGATTGGTCTCCTGAGCGCATTTATGCAGAGGCCAAGGACAACTTGAACAATAAAATTTACGACAAAGCCATCGGGCTTTACGAAAAATTAGAAGGTCGAGCCGCAGGCACTGTCCTGTCACAACAAGCACAACTTGACAAGGCTTATGCCCAACTCAAGAGCGGAGAGGCAACCTCGGCCATTGCCACATTGAATCGTTTCATCAAAATCAATCCCGCCTCACCCGCCATCGATTACGCCATCTACTTGAAAGGCGTTGCCAACTTCAACGACGATTTGGGCTTTCTCTCCTCCTTCATTCAAGAGGACTTGTCCGAGCGAGATCAAAAAGCAGCCAAAGAATCCTTTGAGTCTTTCAAAGAGTTGGTGACCCGCTTCCCCAATTCAAACTACGCAGAGGATGCCAAGCTCAGGATGCACTACATCGTGAATGTGCTGGCACAGTCTGAGGTGAATGTGGCTCAGTTTTATTACAAAAAAGGCGCCTACATTGCAGCCATTAATCGAGCGCAAGCCGCCATCAATGAATACCGTGGTGTGCCAGCCATACGTGAGGCTTTGATCATCCTTCGTGACTCCTACGATCACTTGAGACTCACCGAGTTGAGGGATGACACGCAACGCATCTTGGTGAAATCCTTCCCCGACACCTACGACCAGCCCGTGGGTGTGAACGCCAAGGTCAAACCTTGGTGGAGGCCTTGGTAAGTCGAGACAGACCCGCAAGCAAGGCCTCCTCGCTGGACGCTTTTGCCATGGGTGGCAACGCAGCCATGAGTCGTTTGCCGTAACCCGTCCCAGAGAGCCTGGTGTCACACACCACCAATACCCCTTTGTCGCTCTCGCGACGAATCAGTCGACCAGCCCCTTGCTTTAAGGACACAGCAGCCTCGGCCAAGAAGTAATGATTGAATGGGCTTTTACCCAAAGATTCCAGCCTCTTGGATTTCGCTTGAACCATCGGATCATTGGGCGGAGGAAAGGGTAATTTATCAATGATCACCGCCTGCAATGCGTCTCCGGGCACATCAAAACCCTCCCAAAAGGAGGCCGATGCCACCAACACATAGGCTTTGTCATCAACCCCTTGAGAGGCCGATCTGAAGCGTTGCATCAACTCCGTTTTGGATCCCTCCCCTTGGGCCAACACTTCAATTTGTGGGTCATCTTTAAGGAGCGTTTTGAGCCTCTCGCTGATGTCCTTTAAAGCACGCAAGGTGGTGGTGAGGACCAAGGTGCGACCACGCAAAACTCGCACGATTTTTTGGGCCAGTTCACTCACCTCTTTGCTGTGATCGGCGTGACTGGGCAAGACCATGCCCTTGGGCACGAAGAGCACAGCTTGCTTGGGGTAATCAAAGGGACTCTTGACTTGCAGAACTTGTGCACTCTCGAGCCCACAGGGTTGAGTGAACCATGACAGGCTTGCATCGTGACCCAAAGTGGCGGATGTAAAAATCCAACTTTTAAGGGGAGAGGCATTTGCCACACTGGGGCCAACTTGGGTGTGCTGAGTTGAGTGTTGTGGGCCCTCCTCTTGAGCCCCTTGCTCATTGGTTTCACCCTGTGCCCTCATCGCATCCTCTGAGCCCTTGGCCAAGTCGTTGGAAGATAAACTGGCTTGCCCCTTGATGCGCGGCTCCAAGATGTGTGCGATCTCAAGAGGGGCTTGTACCAACCGCACACTACCCCCCAATTCAACCCACCTGACACACCCCTCTTTGGTGGTTTGTGAGAACACATGCGTGAGCACAATTGCAGCCTCAAATCTCTCGAGCAAGCGCACCCACTCGGGAGCACTCTCGCTCAAAGGCTCTATGGCCTCTTGGGCCAAGGTGAGCACCTCCTCAATGTTTGCCAAGGCTTGACTCCACTGGGAGGCATCAAGTCCCTCTGGCGCGTGTTCACTCCAAGCTAATTTTTGCCCTCGATCGAGATCGGAGAACGTGGCTTTGAACGTTTTACTGGCCAACTCGAGCTTAGAGGACAACGCCTGCCACTCCCCCATGCCCTTGCCCGAGCTCACACCCAGCGCCAGCAAATCCGTGGCCAACTCCAACAACTGGTAAGAACTCAGCTGTTCCCCTAAAAAGTTAATCCCAATCTCATTGAGTTGGTGCGCCTCATCAAAGATCAACACCTGGGCATTGGGCAACAGCTCAGCCATGCCGGTTTCTTTCATCGACAAATCGGCAAAAAACAAGTGGTGATTGATCACCACCACATCTGCCGCCAAAGCCTCTCGCCTGGCCAATGCCACGTGACAGGATTTGTATTGTGGACACTCGCTACCCAAACAATTGTCGCGTGTTGAGGTGATCATGGGCATGAGAGGTGACCTCTCATCTAAGGCCTCGAGTTCACTCAAATCCCCAGTTTGGGTGGTGAGCGCCCAACGCTCGACTTTGGCCAAAAGACTCACCACATATCGATCAGGGAACAACCCCTCTTGCCTGGATTGATTGAGCCGGTACAAACAAACGTAATTGGCTCTTCCCTTGAGAAGCGCCATTTGAGTGGGCAAGTTCAAGGCTTTGATGAGTGCTGGCAAATCACGGCCAAAGAGTTGATCTTGGAGGGTTTTGGTCGCTGTGGAGATCACCACCTTTTCTCCACTCAAGAGTGCAGGCACCAAATAGGCAAAAGTTTTCCCCACCCCCGTGCCTGCCTCTACGACCAAGGCTCCTCCCATTGAGATGGTGGATGCGACGGCTTGAGCCATGCTGGTTTGTCCCTCTCGAGGACGAAAGTGCGCATCCACTTTGGACAAAGGTCCATCTGGAGCAAACATTTGAATTACTCGGCTCTCAAGAGGACCCTTGTTCATCGGCTCGTTCAAGGGGTTGCCTTTCCATGGTTCCCTAGCGTTGGGTCTGGTAATGCAGCAGCGGGATTGGTTTTTTCTGCCAACTTTCGCTTGACTGCGGCCTCGTGTTCCTTGGCGTCGATTTGTTTTTTCTCATATGCCGCTTGCGCTTGAGATTGTTCTTCAAGGCTTTTGCCTGAATGGGTGGCTTTGAGATTTTGCTGTGAGCTCAAATCATCCTCTGCCATGGGAGTCAACTCGATGCCTGCACGCTTGGCATCGTGGGATTGAAGCATTTTCTCGTGTTCAAGCATGCGCTGATCAAACGCTTTTTCATGCTCTTTGGCTTGAGCCTCCTTTTTTTGGAGCTCTGTGACACTTTGTTTGTTTTGAAGGCTCTCGCTTCGATCAACCGCCTTGATTGCACGCTCTTGGGCTTTGATTGCGTGTTCCACTTGCTTTAAGTCGTGCATTTGGGCATTCTTTTTTGCCATCACATCAAGCTTGCAATCGGTCACAGTGAATTTCTTCTCGCATGCTTTGATGTCAGACTCATACTGGGACATGACCTCATTTTGGAGTGTTTCGTTGCTTTTCCTCTCCAAACCAAGCCTCTCTAGCGCGGCATCCCTTTGGGCCACAGTCATTGCAGCAGCAACTTGGGGCTCGATTATCTGGGATGACGACCCTTGAGTTAAGGGGCCCGTGGGCGCAAGAATCGTTTGAGCTTGGGCACTCAAAAGGGGTTGCAATGCAAACAGGAGCAAACTGAGAAAAACAAACGTGTCGCCCATGAACCTTTGAGCGATGGGTTTTTGAGGCATTGGCGTTAGAGCGGCCTTGATGAGCCCTGCTTTTGAGCTAGACAATGGTTGTATCGACCAGCCTTTTATCAAGTGCCAAGAATTCACTGGATTGCATTTCACGCAAGCGAGAAACGGTTCTTGGAAATTCATGGGATAAAGGGCCTTCGAGGTAAAGATCTTGAGCTGGAACTTGAGCGCTGATAACCAGTTTGATGCGTCGATCATACAAAACATCCACCAACCACGTAAAGCGCCTGGCTTGTGAGGCCATGTTAGCGGACATCTGGGGAACATTGCTCAAAAAGACCGTATCAAATCGATTGGCGATCTCCAAATAGTCATTTTGCGAGCGAGGACCATCACACAGGGCCTTGAAATCGAACCAAACCAAATCACCCTCTCGCCTCAAGGCTTGAATTTGCCTGGCCTCAATGTCGAGCACAGTGGATTCAGGCTCGTGAGTGCTTAACTTATTGAATGTCGAGGTCATGGCCTCATGAGAGCGAGCATCACAAGGACTCAAATACAAATCAACTTGCTCCAAAGTTTGACGGCGATAGTCCACCCCGTTATCAACGTTGATCACCTCAAGTTGCTCATTCAAGAGATCAATGGCAGGCAGCAATCGATCGCGGTGTAAACCGTCTGGATACAAATCATCAGGCCTGAAATTGGAAGTGGTTACAAAACCGACT
>Ga0164297_10001216_pt1 | contig 27835 bp, 24 predicted proteins | sample GEODES058metaG_FD_113539 | JGI IMG/M metagenome (GOLD analysis project Ga0164297, IMG submission 113539) | Dystrophic lake water microbial communities from Trout Bog Lake, Wisconsin, USA - GEODES058 metaG | ecosystem: Environmental > Aquatic > Freshwater > Lake | place: USA: Trout Bog Lake... | reverse complement strand
CTTCTTCTTTCAAATTAGCCCATTCATTGCTATCAACTACCTTCCAAAGAGTACTATAATAAAGACCCCATTCTTTAAGTTCTTCCTTAGATTGACATTGTTTTATTATTTCGGTAGTATAATCATAACCGTGTTTATTAAGATGATTTAACCATCTAGTACCTGAACCAGAATACTTATGCGGATATTGTGAAGTTGTAAAACCTAAGTACCTCAATCCAGTTACGATATGAGTCTTTACATAAAGTGTGTAAATAGACATGCTGATAGTTCCTTATAAACTGTTAGAGCGGGTGGATATTGGCGTATCGCGATCCGCACTTTTATTTATCATAGCAACCTAAAAGGCTGTTAATATTGGATTATTTTGCCAATCCTGAAAGACGTAAAATATCCTCAAAGATTTTATCTTCTGACATACGCATACCAGGAGGAGTTTGTCCTTTTCTTACAGCTGATGCCATTTTAGGTTCATTACGGCCGTTCAAAACACTGTCACTTTCCATTTCTTTTTTACGTTCATGGCTACGACGTGCGGCACGCTCTAGTTTGGTTTCACCACCTTTGATGCCCATTAATTCCTTAACTAAATGGCTATGATGAGGTCCGAATTCTTTGTCGGCCATAAGACCTAATTCAGTAGGACCTTTCCTCCAAGGACTTTCAAATCCTTCTTCTTTATAATTGGCATTGTAGTGTCCGCCTAGCCATTGTGCTAACTCACGCATACTAATGTTGTTGCCTTTTTCTTTCTTAGAATGCATTTCGTCTTCATCTTTTTGACCTTCTTGTACTGGAGGTTGTTGTGGCATAGGTGCTTGTCCTTGTGGCTCTGGAACAGGAGGGGCCTGTTCTGGCTGTTGTTCTTGTCCGCTTCCTTGTTCTAATTCTGCGGCAGCTTCTGGATCTATCTTTTGTAACCAAGCCATGATAGCGTGTACAGGATTACCTGCACCGTTGGTTTTATCAGCTAAATCTTGTAGTTCATTTTCTAATTCTTCGTCATGTATGCCGATACCATTTAACGCTTCGATAGTGCTTGTAGCATCTACACCGACTGTAGGAATTTGATTAGTCTTCAACATATCTTGTAGATCAGCGATAGTATCTGGCTCTAATCCACTGTTAGCGATACCTTCTGTCCATTTTTGGAATATGTCGAAATCATCTTCTTTTACTGTATCTTTGTCGCAAATACAAGGATCATGATCGCAGTCGCTACAGATATCATCGTGTCCTTCTTTTACATATTCTTCTAGATCAACAGTACCGGCTTCTTGCATGATGCTGTGTATCAATGGAAAATATTGTGCTAGGTCTTCTTTGAAACTGCTGACCGTGAACTTAGATTTATAATCTTCCATAGTAGCCTGATCCATCTCAGCCATACCGTCCATAGTTGATATAGGATCAAATGTTTCAGCAAATTTCTCATAGCCACGTTGTCCGTGTAGTGATTTGATGTGCTGGCGTAGACTTTCTAGTTTAGAAGTTGTCTTACTGGCTATTTCATTTACTTCTTGATTTAGTTGATCGTGACGTCCCATATGTCTATGAAAAGCACTCAATTGTGCTATCTTACTGCTAGTATCAATAATGTGACGTCCTAATTCATCATAGGGGCGTCCACCATTTGCTACGTGACGTTGCATCGCTTTCGCACCTGCGATATGTATAAATGGGTATTTGAAACGCTCGCCTTCTTCATTTTCTACAAATAATGCACTGATACCAGTGTGGCGTTGTCCATCCTGCACTGGCTTATTGTGTTTAGCAATCAACTTGGTTTTCTCTAGTACTCGATGACTGGTACGAGAAGTTCCAGTAAATTTAGCTGATTCTGTCATGTTTTCTTCCTTACTACCCTTTGTGGCCAAATATTGGAAATCATCTTTGTTAAGATTGGATTTAGTGATATCACGTGTATCAAATCTTAATAATCTACGCATAGCGAAACTACGCATTTCACGCAAAAAATCATACCAATAGTCTTTACCAACAGGGTCTACTTCTTCTAAAATGCTTTTACCGTAGAACATCTTTAGAGTACCTAATTCGTTGATACTGATGCTAACACGTCCAAAATCGTGTCCTTCTACTGTAAAATCAAAATCGTAAAATCTTGCTTGTCTAGGGTCCATAGTGACCCCACCTTGCTCGTCGCCCATCTGTAAATTAGTGAATCGACTGCGTATTTTGTCAAATAAATCTTGGCTGATAATTTCGATAGTTTTCATAGCTATATTTATTAATAACTGTTTATGAATATCGGCATAGGCATTTCATAGTCATCCATTTTGGCATCTTCGACCATCTTACCATAGATAATAGGATCCCATTCTCCTAGCAATACGATCATACGTACTGCAAGTAAAAGTGCCGAAACTAGATCATCATATTGTTGATCTTTGGCTTTAAATGTTATGCCCGCCGCTACAAAAGTTTTAAGTTCTGATATTAAACTTTTACTGTTAATCTTCATTTTCTTCTGTTCTATCAGCTGTTTTGCCTTCGAACAGGCTGAAATCTTACTGTTGTGTGTAGTATTGAAGCCCCTACGGAACCTGCGTACATGACCTTTCTTTAAGGGTTCCGATAGGAACATTCCTGGAATGCTCTCCTCACCCATTTCATTAATGGCGATCAATGCCGCTTCGCCTACAGTATTATTTTCTACGCTATAATAGAGATTAGCGTTCTTTCCACTCTCTAGGCATTTATTATCAATGTACTTGCAGATTTCTCTAAGTATTTTAACCTGTGCCTGTACGGGTGTAAGATTGTGTTGCCATTCTCCTACCTGTTCTAAACTAGGGAGTTCAAATATTTCTATACCTGCATAATTTCCACCAGTACCTAAACTAGGATCGTGTGCGACAACGTAAGTAGAATTAGGATCGATTTCTTTATACCAACGCACCTGTCCCATTTTGATTATCGGTTCAATACCTTCAAGTTCTGCTAGGCAGATACTGTTAACCAATGTCTCGTCAAATACCAAGAATTCACAATCATGTTCACGACGGAAACGTTCTTCGCCAATACGGCTACGTTCTTCTTCGGCCCATTTATCGTCTCTATCTGGATGCTCTCTCCAATGTGCTTTGAAAGGAAAAAACCCGTTTCGTCCTACTTCTTGTGTGTTACCAAATTCATCTAAACGCTTGTTAGCTTCTTTCCAGATGCTGGCAAATTGATCCTCATCGCTATTAGGCGTTGATGTGATAATGGCCTTACCACCAGTTGCCAGAGTAGGCGATATTGAAGTCCAAAACTCTGTAGCTACGTTGGGTGGAACGAATGCAAACTCATCGGCATATAATAATGATAGTGACAAACCCCTTCCTGTTGTTTCAGTAGTTGTCTGTGCGATAATACGGCTTCCATTATCAAATTCAATGCTCTGCTTGTTATAACTAGTAACACCGCAACGTATATGATCAGGGCATAACTCATAGGCAAAACGTATACGACTCATGATCTCTTGAGCACCCGTATACTTGTGTGCGGCAATTAATATAGTAGCATCTGGCACGAACATAGCGTACCATAGGAGATAGCCTGCCGCGGTGGTCGTTTTACCTGTTTGGCGAGGTAATAGATTAACATTAAATCTATGATTGTGATAACTGTCAATTAATCTACGCTGATAGTCAAATGCTTCATAGCGTAGGCGTCCTTTGGTAGGATGTTGTATGTGGAAAAAATTATCAAGGAAGTGATGCGGCCCTGTTATAGGATCCATACAGGCACCCAAATCGAGTATATCCTGCTCGCTATATTTTTGTTTACTGTGAGCAGTTTTAACAAGGTTGCCGTCGAATCTATTTGTTGCCATATTTTTATTTACTGAAAAAAATAGCCCCCTAAGGGGCTATTGGGTCATACTGCTTATTTTTTACCCTTACCCTGTATATTAAGGGCAAAGTTAGCACGTTTCTTTTCTAAAGGTGTGCCACTTTTCTTTAAACTTTTCAGTTTAGCTGTACCAATCTTTTTGTCTTGTGGAATACCTTCTTGTTTGTGAAGGGCACCTTTCTTAACTGTCTTGGCTGCCTGGCTCATGGTCTTTTTACCTTCTGGTAAAACACCTACTCCAGCAATACCACTAGCACCTGGTTCTAGTTGTTCAGGCATACCTACACCATGTTTTTTAGCATAGTGATCACAGCAGGCTTGATGGAAATCTTCCCAGCACTCATTGTATTTGTGTGTGATATGTCTATGGAATTTAGGAAATGAACTCATACAGTCCATAACACATCCTGTATCTTCATGCATCAAGGGAACGCCGGTGCGATGTGCACATTTACATACAGCATCTACATCGGCGTGTTCAATCTTAGGTCCTGCGTGATTGTGATTTAGGCCTTCATTAGCTTTTTTTTTACCGTGTACTGGGCAGGCTTTTTTGCCTTTCTCTTCGCAACAGCAATTGGCTTTAGCTTCGCTTACAAACTTTTTGTATTCTGAATACAATTGATTTTCGTATTGTGCTAGGTTAGCACTTGGCATATTTGTCATGCCTTTATTTTGTCCGCCAGCATTAGGATTAAAAGCAAAATCATTTGTGTTACCTAGTGGAACATTTGTGGGATCAGCAGGGGTATTATTATATGCTTCGTCTGCTTTTTCTTCACCGTCGTCACCGTCAACACCTGGTAGTTCATCAATGTCGTCGATTTGACTTAATCTATCTGCCATGCTACGTATTTCATCAGCCATAGATGACACAGGAGTATCTCCGCCAGCACCCATTTCCGGTTTAGCCATCTTGCCCATATCGTCCCCGCCGATGCCCATTTCATCGCCCATGCCAATTAATGGTACTTCTGCTTCGTCTTCAACACCGGGTGCATCGATGTCATGCATCTCGTCGCCCGGCTCATTCATCGCATCGATCGCTGATCTCATCGCATCTTTCTCGCCGCCCATTCCTGGTGCTTGTACCATTGATGTCTGTGGACTATCAATAGCAGGCATATGTTCTGGACCTACTTTTTCTACACCAGCTAGATTTAAAATATCATGTAACATTGAAGTTACTTCTGATCCATCTGCCGCTGTAGCGTTGATAGTAAAAGATGCTGGAGGACGTGATTGCCCTGCACCACCTAACTCCATAATTCCGCATTCAGCGACAGGTTTTAGGCCACTTAGTGCTCTTAGTTCATTAACTGATTGTAGTTCAGGAAGTTGAGCGATTTGATCTGCTTCCATAACTTGTTTTTGGCCAGCGGCTAGTGGGTTGTTTACTGTAGGATTACCTGCATCTAACTCTGCTAGTCTTTGTAGTACGTTGATCATTTTCATATCATTTCTTCCTTGGATCTTTTGCTTGTTTGAGGATACTGTGAGATGCTTGTTCTTGATTATTCATCTCGGCTTGTGTTCCATCGGGAATCACTTCACCTCTCTCTTTTCTTTGTAACTTTAATACATCGTTTAATTCTTTTACGAAGTTAGCGTTATATTTGTCACCATAATAATCTTCAAACTTTGCGTTTGGTGATTCTTTATAGTCTTTGTCAGTTAGCAAAGCTTCTGTTCTCTTTTCGACAGGCTGTTGATACTCTTCGCCCGGTTCTCCTGGATTTCGAACGACTAACATTTCTTTAGCAATATGTAAATTGTTTGCGATATATTCGTTTAGTTCAAAAGGAGTCGTTGGATAGTCTAATGTAACTTCATAGATATTCACCGTTTCGTTTCTCACTTTTGGAAAATCAAGCGGGAAGCTCTGAACTGGTGTTGTTCCTGATTTTTTAAATCCAGAAACTTTGAATTTACCTAGTAGTGATTCTAATTTGGTTTCAGAATCGCTACCAAACTCCCCTGCGATTTTAATCCTGAAATCGTACTTTTTAGCACTCTCAGATAATATTTGTTTGAATGATGTCATATCAGTATCCTATGCTTTATTTATTTCAAATCTTTAAGTTTGGCCAGTATGCTGTTGCGGTCTGTGACGATAAATCCTTCACCCTCGATCTCCTCGCCCTTGCCATTTTTCTTATCTATGGCTAGCTTTTTCAGCTGTAGATCGACCATTTTTAGCTTCTTTTCTATCTTGTTTGTTTTAGCTGTTATAGCGGCATTTAGCATACCTGTAGCCACTTCAAACATACGTGCACTATATTTGGGCTCAACTTGCATACCGAGATCCATTATGTCATCATATGCTTCTTCGGCTTTTTTAGCCAATGTATCTAACTCTAAATCTGATACATCTCCTAGGCCGCGTACTCTAGGTAATGCAGATGCAATCTTATCGAATTCTTCTAATCGGTCTTCTAGGCTTATTACAGGAACATCGGGTATTGTTTCTGGGGGAGGAACTGATTCTTCCTTGGCCTGATTTATATCTAGTATTTCTTCTAATTTCTTTGTCATAGTCAACTACTTATCACATCTTTTTACCGGTATGGTATAAATCATGTTCTGTGATAATTCTAAACTTCATGCCATTTTGCTGACAGTAGGCTTTGGCAGCGGCCCATTTTACCATGTTCTTAACATATTGGGCCTGATTGTAGGGATTCTTACCTACATGCTCTTTCAATGTCTGATTGAGTGGTTTTATTTCCCACACTTCAGCACGCTTCTTCTTTTTGTTATCTGTAAACACGACTAGGAAGTCTGGAACATATATCGTAGGTTTCCCTGTCAATGGATCTTTATAAGGTATCTTGATACTTTCACTGGCCCACTGTTGTATGGCTTCATTTTCGTCACACATCTTCATAACACTCAATTCCCAACTGCTTCGAAATCGAGGAGTTCCTAAACCTATATATTTTTCTGGATTTTGTAATTTATAAAATCCCTGATTGAACTTCATGCTCATGCCAGTATATTTCTTTCTATTTCATCAGCAGGGGTTGGAGTAGCGGTTATTCCTAGACTGCTAGTTTTAAATCTATTATAATTTAATATCTGTCCTACGATTCCACTTAACTCTACTCCGTCTAATTTTTTAAGAGTATCTAAGATCTGAAACGCATTAAGGTTAGTGGATTTAGCTTGGCTTAAAATAATCATCGCTACAGACTGTGCTGAGTCTTTATTAAAACCTTGGCTTTCAAAAAATCCAGTTACGGCAATAAGATCAGTCCCATTTAATGAAACGGGATTTTGATAATAACTGTTAAAAAATTTCACAGTACTATTCGAACTTGATTGGACAGGTTGTTGAGGAACGTTGTTATATAATGTCATTTTGAATTAAATGCTTTAGCAAAATTACTGCCACTAACATTTGCGTTAGCAGTTGCAGGACTAAGTGGTCCAAAGTTTTGTAAGAAATTTTGACCCGCTGTAGGACCTGCAGGCACATTCGTAGTTCCTGCATTAACACCAGTGCCTGCACCAGATTGGACAGCTACTGCACCTGATTCAGCGACAGGATTGGGATTAAAAATCTGAACGCCATTTAGATTACCATTGCTAAACACGGTACCATTACCCTGTGCCGCACTAGTAACCTGTCCAAGCCCTACTCCTACTAATTCATTGAGAGATGCTTTTTTATTTAGACTACTGATGTTCTTAACTAGGTTAGCAGTTTGTATAGCTACCTTGGCATAATCCCAAGGACTCTGTGCATTGGCTATGCTACCATTCTCGCCAAATATAGCGGCACCGCCTGCTACTACACCACCCGGACCAAACAGATTGCTAGCACCACCGCCTGCGATACTTAATGGGCTAGGTGTACTATCATAATGATTTTTATTATATCCTATCGGTCCTGCGTTTCCTGAATTATAAAACACTCCTTCGTAATTTACTGTCATCCTACTATGGAGCATCTTATTGCCTTGTGTCTGATCAAGGTCATCGTGTCTCCATTCTTTAATGATAGGATTTACTAGAGTATAACTTAAAAATTTCTGTTTGTTTAAGGTAAAGATAGTTATATCTTTGAAGAAAGGAGCATCGGCACCTTTGGCCAATCCGTAGAGATAAGATTGCTTGGCTGGAGCCTGTTTATATTTTACATCGCCGAATGCCGCTACTGCAGAAGATGTTTTTCCATTGGCATTGTTACTATAATCTCCATCAGCAAAATAGTAGCCATAATACTGTCTCCATAACCCGGTTGTAGCATTGGCCATATCGTCATGGAACGTTATAGTAATAGGATCATAATTGAGAGTCTTTTGTATGACAGTTTTTCTATTGTATTGGTTTAATACTTCAGTTTCAATATTAAATTGTGGCAAGTCGGAAGATTTAGCCAGTAAACCTATTACGTTATTTTTAGCATATCTAGTATACCATGTTGGCTCGAGATATTTCGCTATGTCAGGATTTATGTTTAGCTGTACGTAATATAACCACCCTGCTTTAGGGGCTAGATCATAAAGATTATCGGCCCTATATAATCTGCTAGCGTGTTGTTGATCTCTTAACCATCCCTGAGAAAGGATGTTAGAAAGAAAAGAGGATAAATTACTCATATAGATATTTATGCCACAAAAAAAGGCCCCTTAGGACCTTAATTTGTTTAGTCGATTAGCTAGTAGCTAATGTTCCTAATGTTCTGGCAACCGCAGTACCGATACCAGTATCGTTACCTGCACTGTCAGTTTGTAGTGCGTTATCAAATTTCAGTGTCAATGTTACATCCATTGGCTCGCTTGATTTGTAATCGCCCTGTTGATAGTCTGCTTTTTGTACATAACAACCGTAACATTCAAATGTTTCAAGAACGGCCGGTGCATTTGCTCCGTTTCCTCCGTCTAAAATATCAATGTTTGTCTGGAATTTATAATCACTACCAGATGCCGCACTAGATTGTTCAAAGAAATCAAACTGCTTCTGTATCTGTTGACCAACTAATTGCGTAATGTTATTGCTAACGTCATCACGTAGGACGATCTGTAATTCTGCCCATGTGTATTTTCCAGCATAATTGATTTTACTGTTATAGACATTTAATTCTATATTTTCGAAACTAACACTTGGACGTCCGCAAGTTACAACCTGCTTGGTCAATTCAAATGTACTGTTATTTGCTCCGAATCCAATAAAAGTTACTCTGAAACGATATTTCAGTTTGGGCATTAGTAGGCCCTGGCTCGTAGAGCTTTGACCACCTCCGCTCAACGGTACTGAATAATTTAATAAACTAGATATTGCCATCTAAATGCTCCTTAATCTTTAATATTTACCCTGGGAATCCTGCCCCAAGATTACCAGCGGCAATCGCACCTGTATTCAACAGTCTCATCGGTATATAAATGAATTCAACCGCTTTAACTGGTTCGATAGCGATATCTAACCACAACTCTGATCTGTCAATCCTTGCTGGAGTATTATTGCTGTCGTCACAGACTACAATGTAGTCATAGATAGCACGTTGTCCGACCAATTCGATGAATAGGCTTTCTGCGGCATTTGCTATGGCTTTACGTGTTGTACTATCATTTGGCTCAAACAAATATGGTTGAGCCAAAATACTTAATTGTCTACGTAGGTAAGCTACTAGACGTGCAACGTTAATTCTATCCAACGCACTAGCTGCCTGTGCTCTTGTATAGTTACCAAAGTTTACAAGTCCTACTCCACTTAATGTAGCAATTGGATTTACTTTAACACCGGCCAATACATCACGTAGGCTCTGTGGTAATGATGCTGTAATAAAATCGCCCGACTCATCTACGTAACCTACTGCTGTAGCATTAATAACAGGACCTCTATTGATACCAGCTGGTGCAAACCATTGATAGCTCTTTTGATCGCTCTCTGTAATAGTACGCAACATCATGTGACTGGGTGGAACAACAATATAGTTTCCTGTATTGTCATTGGTATAACCACTTGGATAGAACATAGCCATATAGTCGTCGTAACTTACTGCACCCAATTCGCCGTTGTCTGCGGCCAATGCTGTATTATTACCCCAGTTAGCTAATTGTGTACCATTTGGTTGTAAACGGAATGGACTGTCTCCAACTACGAATGCTGTGTAACCTCTATCAGCATTTAATTCAATCATATTTTGAATAGCTTCTGGATAACCAGGACATGCTATTAGATTGAATACTGTGTTGTCTTCATCTCTAGCTACTGTGTTAGTATCGATCGCTGATTTTAATGCCTCAACAACGAATGCTCTCTGTGCATAACGACCAAACTGACCAACGCCTAGATGATCATTAGGAGTTACACATACCCAACGTGCTGGGTTATAAGCAACTGTGTCGTTTGATCCATCCATTGGATCGTTTTGATAACGTGGATTGTATCCATTGTTTGAATAGATATCAATGTAGTTAGCTTCGTATTTCTTAACATTAAATCCTGAACGACGTAGATTCCATAGGCGTGTGCCTTCTGGATATAGTGCTGGATCTGGTGCATCTGGATCTAGATAATTGCTAGTCAGCAACTCTTCGATAGTAGATGGTTCTGTAGCTTGTCCGCTAGTAGCCCAACGTGCATCATGGAATACCCAACCATTAGGTGTAACGTGATCTGTTACATCCTGTGCTACCCATGTTAGAGAATTGCCGTTATATACATATACACTTTGTCCGTATACATCAGTTGCAGAACTATCAACCCATATGTCGCCATCTACTAATGTTGTACCATCGCTCTGTGTCGTTGGTTGGCTGGCAGCGATTATAGGTCCATTTGGATCTGTGTCAGGGAATGCAGGAGTGACACCCTGTGCAGGATCGTTACCTGCATAATGATAGCCAACCCATGTAGTTCCGTTATGATATAAAATATCTACTTCTTCTAGATTAGACCCATACCATACTTTTCCATCCGCTGGAGTAGTAGTTGGCTCATGTGCTCTAGCTTCAAATACCAATGGCTTCCAGTTGCTAGCCAATACTGTATAGTCATCATACATACCTGCTTCGTAAAGATTAGCAGTCGGTGATAAACCAGTGGCAGTAAGTCCTAGATCAGCCAATACTGCGATAGATCCGCTATCTGTAATTTCAATATCACCGCCATTAGCGTGTGTAATTGATAGGTAACCATTTGAATTAATGCTTGCACTAACATATTGGAAACCTGCGGCACTAATAGCTGTTACGATACTAGCACCTGTAACTGTTGTGCTAGTAGTACCTGCACTAGGATTAATTGTAGCAATAGTGATCGTAGCTGTATTTTGTACGCTACTCATTCCAGGTACAGTTTCTGCTATAGTTAAAGAATATGTAGAAGTACTACCAGATGCACCTCTGTGTATTGTTAATGAGCTAACATTAACTCCACCTGTAACTGTGGTAGGACTAACTGCGGCTCTTCTTAGTATTTTGAATTCTCCTAAGACGGGCATGCCGTCGGATCCATCACCGCCGTCATAATTACTTTCGATCATCAATGTACCTACAGCGATACCTGTACCGCCACCTGCTGGATCAAGTGCCGCGATACCTGCCATTGTAGAGCCATATATAGGAGCAGGAATTACACTCCATGTTTCTGTTGTTCCGCTATATAATTTAACTGACCAGTTAGCACCTACGCTAGCCGCTGTAGTTTTTAGGTAAACACTACCGCTTGGTACACCGTGTGCCGCATATTTTGGAACTTGTGTATGAGGAGCGATAGTGATAGCTACGGGAACATATGTACCTGTAGTCAATCCTAAATTGTTAACAGCGTTACCTGAAACAGTGATCTTTCCGTCTGCTACTGAACCATTGCTAGCCGCTGTAGAATCGGCATATAATTCAATCAATCCACTCGAGTTAACTTTAGCACCTACTCCATATGTAGGCATCAATGCGTTAATAGTTGTAGCGATGTGGCTAGTTGATGTATTACCAATAGTAACAGTTTGACCATTAATGCTGAGAGTAGAACCGCTAACTACATTTCCTAGGCCTGCACTTGTGATCACCGGATAACTTGTTACCCATGAATTAGATTTAAATGTGCTACCTGAAATCGCAGTTCCGAATTGTGATTCAATATTAGAACCAACTTGTACCCAGTTATTACTTTCGTTTTTATACCATACTGCTCCGACATTGTCGCTAGTAACAACTACAGCATATGCACCGATAGTACCAAAACTTGGATTAGGTACATCCATTGTTGCGTCAACTGAAGCGTTATCATCATTGATAATTAATGGAGATTGTAAAGTGAATACTTTGTTTACGCTATCCCACTCGTAGATACCATATTGTGTATTACCAGTATCTAACCAATATGTTCCATTAACAGGTAATCCTGTAGGAACGCTTGATTGTGCTGTTAGTTCACTTAGATCAATGTCGGCACGTGCTACATATGCCTTGCTACTAACACCTAATAAACTATATGCGGCTTGTAAACCATATTCGTTTTGTTCACCACCGTTGATACTGTTTCCTTGGCTATCTGTTGGAAATAATGGGGTACCAAATGTGTTGGCCAAATCTAATTGGCTTGTAATATTATATACAGTTCCTGCGTTTGCTGGGATCGTACCCACTGCTGTAACACCCGAGCTATTTGTTTTGTTTGCTGCCGATGCTACGAAAATCAGCGGTACTGTTCCTGGTGCTGCCGGTGTATAGAAACTTTCGTCTATTACACTTACGCTAACGCCGGGTGATTGTAGTGTTGTTGCCATTGTCTAATCTCCTAATTTGGATCACTTTGTTTTATTTAGCGATACTGAGAGATTTTTTACCATTAAATACAGGAACAAAAGGGCAGGCAAAGGGCTTAGATGACTAGATTATTATGTAAAAAATGCGGAACAAGGCCGTGTGCTGTAAATTATCACAAGGAAGGTAAGACTTACTATAGGAGCCAATGTGACCATTGTTCTAGAGGTAGGCAGGAAGGAGTAGCCCGATGGGCGAAGGCTGGATATAAATTAAAACTTAAATGTGACAAGTGCGGATTTGCCAGCAAGTATGCCAAGCAGTTTAACGTCTATCACATAGATGGTAATCTCGATAATTGCCGACACACTAATCTAAAATCAGTGTGTGCAAACTGCCAACGTCTTTTACAAGATCTTGGGATTCCTTGGCGTCAAGGCGATCTAACACCAGATTTTTAATTTGATCAAATAATTGATCTATAGTGGAATCATTGAATACAGTTTGATCTATCGGGCACCCGATCCAGCTATACTCACTGGAATGTACATTATGATTGTCTAGTCGTTTTTTACTTAACGCCCAATCTATATTGCCATCAGGGCCTCGATTATAGTGTTCGGCGTCTATAAACCATTCTGGATCTTCTCCACGCTTGATACGCACCACCATACCTCCGCTATTGTGTATGGCCTTAATTTCATTGGGGAAACGTACATCACTGATGACGATATCGTCTTGTGTTTTACGCATTTTATTTTCTAAACTGGCGATCCACATATCGTCGTGGAATCCTTCTCTAACGACTTCTGTACCCCAATATTGTAAGATCCAGCGTGGAGTTAAATGGGGCATTCCTAGTCTTTGTGCCCACCACGGATCAATCTGTTCCCGCCATTTACGTGCTTCCGAGGTACGACCTTCTAGTAATGTTCGATCCCAACCAAATACGTTGGCTACGGCATCTTTAAGTGTGCTAGCGAAACTGTCTCGCCTAAATCCATGAAAGTTAACCAAATAGTCTGCGGCTGTATCTTTACCGCTACCTATCAATCCTACAAAGCCTATAATCATAGCGTCTCCTGCTAATATATAGTTTATTACAATTTTATTTAGAGATCAACCTCTTGTGAACCACATAGGTGTCTGATTATCTTCATTATTTTTCAAGCCCTCTTCCAGCTTTTCAATCATTTCTTTACCTTCGGCTTTTAGTGCTGTTCCGTTTAATTGGGTACCACCCTGTGGGCTAGCAATCGTTGCAAACTTTTCACGTGCTTCACCTAAGATGATTTTACATTCAGCCAGTGCATAATCTTTTAACCAAACTCCTGCGTAAGGATCTGAGAATAGTTGGAAATCTGGACGCTGATTATACATCCAAATTAGTACACTTTCCTGTCCTCTGGGACGTTGTGTGATACGTAGTTTTTTGGTGACTGGGTTGAAATCAAACAGAATATAACTGCCAAACAATTTGCCAACTTCTTTCTGGTAACTGGCAAACATATAATAAGTTGCGATACCACCCATGTTACTAGTGCTTAACAGATAAGTGTTGCTGTACGCCAAGTTGAAAGGCTCAAATAAACTTCCACCGTCGCCGCCCCCGGTCCTAGAGCCGATGCTTCTACGGAATATTTCACGCACGCTCTGTACTTCTCTGGGCAGTATGTATTCGTTTTGATCTATTTCTAGTGTTAAAAATCCAAAACTTTCTTCAACAGCGTTACTGCTACGTTGGCGATATTTTGCCAACGCTTTATCAATCGCCACATTATAATGCTTAGGATCTAGTTCTACATCAACCATTCCATCACCTAGAAATGTTCGTATGTATTCAACTACATCCTTCCGTGCGACTTCTAGTTCTTTTAGATAATCTTCATAATCCTTAGTTATAGGACTGTTAGGGATATTGTATTGGCTCATACCATTATTTACCTTATAAATACTTGACTATGCCCCGTCTCTCACTATACAAAACCGAAAAAGGTCCGGATTTTCGATTCTTGGACCGTGTAATCAACGAACAATTCCAAGTAGGCGGAGTTGATATTTTTGTACACAAATATCTAGGACCCGTTGATCCTGCTACTGGATCTAGCAGTCCAGAAATTCCTGTAAATTCAAATCCCATACCCGAGCTAGGTATCCAGGATCTGCTGTTTATGGAAAACAGAGACAGGCATTATGATCCTGATGTTTATCATTTGCGTGGCATTTATACCATGCAGGATATAGATTTTAATCTAAGCCAATTTGGACTGTTTTTACAAAACGATAACATAATGATCAATTTCCATCTGCGTACTACGTTTGATGCACTTGGACGTAAATTGATGGCAGGCGATGTATTAGAATTACCTCATCTCAAAGATGAATATGCACTAGATGACAGTATGGTGGCACTAAAAAGGTTCTATGTTATCACAGATATAACCCGTGCCAGTTCAGGATTTAGCCAGACTTGGTATCCACATCTATTAAGAGCAAAATGCCAACCTCTAGTTGACAGTCAAGAATTCGCGGAAATATTGGATAGCCCTTCTGGAGACGGTAATAAAACACTACGTGATGTTCTTAGTACATACAATCAAAATATTGCCATTAACGAATCAATCATACAACAGGCGGAACTTGATGTGCCCAAAAGTGGATACGATACCAGTGCTTATTATGTATTACCTTTGCAACCAAATGGATTATTAAATCCTGTTGATACTACTAAAGAGGGTGCTGATGCTAGCACTGATTCTAATGTGCTTGATGCTAGTTTTATTTTGAGTTCAAGTCCCGAAGGATCAAATACTCAGTATGCAGGATATCTAACAGAAAATGCTATACCTCCCAATGGAGCACCGTATACATTTGGTATAACTTATCCTAGCAATCCTGTAGTAGGGCAATTTCACCTACGCACAGATTTTTATCCTAACAGACTATTCAAATGGGATGGCAGCTATTGGATAATGACTGAGATAGCAATGCGTATGACTCTAGATAATTTCGGCGATCAAGATGTTGCTCCTGGAACACTCAACGCAGGTAAAGATACGAGACAAACACAACTAGGTACGTTTGTTAATAACAATAACACTGCTACCATTAATGGTGTAGTAGTGCAAGAACGCCAGGCATTAAGCAAAGCGTTAAGACCTAAAGCAGATACACTATAAAGGTTAAGCATGGCAGATTTTTTTTATGACGGGCAGGTAAGGAGATTCTTAACACAGTTCATACGTGTTATGAGTAATTTTAGTTACAAAGATGGCAAGGGAAATCTCATACAAGTGCCTGTTCGTTACGGAGACATGAATCGACAGGTCGCACAGATACTGAGCAAAAATACTGAAAATGTTATTCAAAGTGCTCCCTTTATAGCCTGTTATATCAAGGATCTACAGTTTGATAGAGAGCGTATGCAAGATCCTTCGTTTGTTGAAAAGATACAGATACGAGAACGCGATACCAGTCCCGATGGTTCTACATACCTAAACACACAGGGCAGTAATTATACTGTAGAACGTATGATGCCTGTGCCATATAAAGCGACCTTTAATGCTGATGTTTGGGCTAGCAACACTGAACAAAAATTTCAATTATGGGAACAGATCGCTGTATTGTTCAATCCTGCATTAGAAATACAAAATTCAGACAATTATCTAGATTGGACCAGTTTGAGTTATCTAGAATTAACAAGTATGACCTGGGAAAGCCGTAGTGTTCCGCAAGGCCTAGAAAGCGATATCAGTGTTCTTAGTATGAGTTTTTTGACTCCCTTATGGATTACACCTCCCGTTAAGGTAAAACAATTAGGAATCATCACTAAGATTATTACCAATGTGTTCGCTGATCCAACTGGTACATTAGAATCAGCACCATACACTACTGATCTAGGATTAACAGATCTATTTGAAGGACAACAACCTAGTGCTAGGATTATCGTCACACCGGGAGATTTTGATCTATTGGTGTTAGACAATACAGCGTCGTTAGTTCCTATTCCAAATACTCCTATATACAATCAATTGACCAGTGTAAATCAGTCAACTGAAAAAGTGCAATGGCAACAATTATTAGATTTATATCCTGGATCATTTAAAGCAGGACTAAGCCAGATACGATTAACGAAACCAGATGGTAATGAAATCGTAGCATATGCCAGCCTAAATCCTTTAAATGATTTTGCTATGGGGTTAAATTTCGATGTGGATACGATTCCTGCTAATACTATTTTAGATGGACGTGGCACGATTGACGCCATAGTCGATCCGCAGACATATAATCCAGGAACTATGTCTACAGGTAAGAGATTTTTAGTATTAGAAGATGTTCCTGCTGATGCTGTTTCCTGGAATGGGTCTACAGCAAAAGCCAATGATATAGTACAATGGAATGGCACTGGTTGGGATACTGTATTCAATTCTGCTTCTGTTACTACATTAACCTATATAACTAATACATACACAGGCATTCAATATAAATGGGACGGCACGCAATGGAGTAAGTCGTTCGAAGGATTATATGATAAGGGTGCTTGGCGTCTTGTATTATGACAGAAATAGTTTGTAGCGGTGGTTTATTTTTAGCAAAAGATACTAGAAGATTCTTGTTCCTTTTAAGGACGCAGGGAAAAACTGCCGGAACCTGGGGATTAGTAGGCGGTAAAAAAGAACCAGATGATCATACACCGTACGATACACTAAAAAGAGAAATCAGTGAAGAAATAGGTAAGACACCTGTTATAAAAAAGACTGTGCCTCTAGAACTATTTGTCAGCAATGATCAACAATTCCAGTATAATACCTATATCTTGATAGTAGAAAAAGAATTCATTCCTACCCTAAATGAAGAACATTCTGGATATGCTTGGTGTGATTTTAATTGTTGGCCTAAGCCCTTACATCAGGGCGTAAAGACTAGCTTGAGTAATAAATCAATTAGAAATAAGATCGAAATCTTGCTTGAGTTGATTTAATATCAGTCTGCTCCAAAATGCAGAATCTTGTGTAGTTACACGTAGATTGTATTTTTCCGGTGTAACAAACAGTTTAGTAGTATCGGCAAACTTGCTTTCAACGATAGTATCGACCCAAACTGTATAATCTGCTGAATAGATTTCCCGCATTTCAGGCAAAGGACAGACGAAATCAGCGATGGCATAATCACTATCTAAACGGTCTGCTAGTTCACGCATACGTTTACTTTGACGAATACGTCCTTCGTGACTGAAATCCCAATCATCGTACTCTTCTCTAACACGGTCGGCATTGAGCCAAACAGTCTTTTTATTGTTTTCGTCTAGGAGGTCACGTAGTTCTTCTGCTAACGTGGTCTTTCCGGTACCGGGTAACCCCATTATCAAGATACGTTTCATAAACTTTCAGCAAAGGCCATTAGGTTATCGTAAATTTGTACCTTAGATTTTAGCTGTTTGTATAAGTGATTTTCTAATTTTTCCTGTGTTTTCTTTCCATTACCAGTTAATACCAGTATTGGAGTAGCACCTGCTTTATCTGCCATTAATAGATCATCTAGACTGTCACCTACATAGGCACCGCCTTTAATATCTAATCTAGGATCAGTTTCGATAGCACGATTGAACATACCTGTATTTGGTTTACCAAATGGATCATCTTTCTTATTTGATACATTATACCAAATACCGTCAATGCTTGTGCAACCTGCTTGTCCAAATAGATTCAACATATATTGATTTACAGCATCAACATCTGTAGTTTTTAATTTATTTTGTGATATAGCAGGTTGATCAAATATGATAGCTAGTTTATGACCTTTGCTACGTATCGTAGCAATAGCTTTCATACTATCATCGATTGGTTTGAAATCACCAGCACCACTTATAACTTCAGCATTTTCACAGAGTACTCCGTCTCTATCTACCGCGATAAAGTATTTGTCAAAAACGCTAGGCATTTTAATAGGAGGAGATTCGGCAGATGGAGCACTGGTAGTTACCTGAGGTTGGATCTTTTTTACGTCAAATCTTCCCATTATTTCACCTTTGATTCTATGTCTGTTACTATCTTGTTGTACATGTCATCTAGTTCTTGATCAGTAAATGATGCTAGATTTTCATTTAGTCTGTCGACTAATCCCGCATCTAATCCCATGATGCGTATAGGACTATATTTTTTCTCGCCTGCTTTTTCGATAATTTGGAACCAATCGGGATAGCTGGTATTGATCGGGAATGTACTTCCAAATATCACAGTACCAGGTTTGTTTAATGCACGAGCCATATGTTGCCCCACGCTATCAACGCCGATAAAATAATCACTATATTCGATGATAGCGGCCCAATTACGAAGATCTGTAGGACTGGTTAACTTAGCGGTATAGGTATCAGCAGGTAGATTAAACTGCTGTTCTCCAAAAAAGATCAAATTGTAGTTGTCTGCCAATCTACTGACTAGTTTTATGTAGGCATCGGGTGAAAGGCTACGACAACCATAATCTACTATTTCTGAACGATCGAGTGCGGCACCTCTACCAAAAGGTTGTATCACGATAGTTTTGTCTTTTTTCTGTTGTGCTCTAATATCTGCTACTGTATTTGCCGCCCATTTTTCCTCATATAGGCTAAACTTCATGATAGGAACGCCCAGATCGCTATGATCAGTAGTCTGATTTATCTCTCTATCAAACCCTTCAACTAGGCTGATTTTTTGATTGAAGTAATCCGGAAGCCTGTAGGGTTCTGGAGTTATATACCTATCGGCTTTGCTAGCTATATTTTGCCAAAGTCCTTTGGTGTCTATACCGTAAGTACGGTCTTGCAGTTCCGGAATACTCCAATAAAGTGCATCCCATGCTGGAATCAATACGTTCCAATCTGCATCAGGATTTAATCTATGGTATTTGAGCAATGCTGGCATGGCAGCGATCACACGGCCTGCTCCGCCGTCTATGTAAAAAATGGTTTTCATATGTTCTTATTATATAAAATAATTTATAAGAACACAACCCCTTATGGAGGTATTTTAGAATGAACTATACTGTGCGTAGATGTTAAATGTGCCGCCGATATTGACGATACCATAGGCTACTATGTCCGTATGGCTAGCATTACCGGGCCATACTACGCCGCCTGACCATTTTGGAGTTACCGCGGTTCCATTGATAGTGATTTGGGTAGCTGTATAAGGTGTAGTTCCTTGATTAACTAGGAAGGTCACGATAGTTGAATAGTTAATTGGATCAGTAGGAACACCATATAATGCTATACTCCATGTAGCACTAGGCGATACATAATAGGTTTGTCCAGCATTAAACAAGAAACTGGTAACACCACTGACTGAACCAACGTTGTTCATGATTTCTAGAGTGTTGGTAAATGTGCTAAGGCCAGTTACACGGGTTGAAGTAGATACGATGAATCCGCCTGCGTTGATATTACCTGCTACACCTAGACCTCCATAGACTACCAATGCACCTGTAGCTGTACCGGCACTGACTGTACCACTACTAAAGGTAGCTACGATATTACTGGCTAATGTTCCACCTACGTGTATGTAGACATTTTTACCAGGTGCGTCAGTTCCTAATGTAAGGTTACCTCCGTCTACATACAGATATCCATCTTTGGCACCGCTGATAGTCCAAGAACTGGTAGAATATCCGCTGTTGTTGATACCCATATCGATATAGTTAGCACTGTCACTGCCTACATCAGCTGTAGCTACGAAATCGCTACTGGCTATCGCACCTGTATTGGTGTTTTGTATCTGTATCTGTGTATAACTGTTAACGTTATTAGTTAATACCATCAATGGACTAGATAGTCCTATCAAGCTCTGCTGAGGTCCACCATAAACTATACCACCCACATATAAATTACCGCCGATGCCTGCACCACCTGCTACAGTTAAAGCACCTGTAGCTGTTGAACTAGACGGTAGATAACTGGTTATCGATAGATTACTAAACGATCCTGTAGTAATCGATAATATTCCTGTTATCGTACTGTAGGAAAGTGTACCACCTACGTTTAGATTTCCGCCAACAGTTAGCCCGCTGAGTACAGTGCCTGTACCATAAATTACCGTTCCGCCTTGTAGTTTTGCCATAGTATATTATTTACCTTGTTAGCTTATACCAGTTACTTCATCTAGTATTCCATAAGTGAACACATTGCCACCGGTTCCTACACGTTTAGCAGGATATGTAAAAAATACGTTAGTTGATGTGCTGTATGTAGGAGTACCTACTGCTGTTAGAGTGAAATTTGCTGGACCGCTATCTTTCAAATAAGTGCTGGGACTGACAGAATTTAACAATAATACTGTTCCACTGATAGGTTGTAGTGCTCCCACAGGAGGAATAAAATTGCTAGTGTAAACAGCCTGTCCATTTACTATACGCAGATTAGTAATATTGCCAGTCATGTAATCGCCTGCGGCAGGTGAATATCTACTGCCTATATATGCCAGTGTCGAAGCCACTGAATAATTGGTGGAATCCGGTGCTGAGATCACAGATATGCCATTCCTATACAGTGTTCCCTGTGTACCGTTACGGACGTAGGCCACATGTTGCCAAGTACTAGTGCTAATATCTGTCGACGAAGGATCCTGTAAAATTAATGTGCTACCGTTATACCAGGTAAATTCGCCGGGTGTGGTAGGGCCAAATTCAAAACTCCAACCTGTAGTCTGTCCTGTGTTTCTAGTATCTATGACGTACTGAGAATTTTGAGCCTGGGTTAGATTGATCCATGCTTCTACAGTAAAATTATTCGTTCCAAATGCCACTGTGCTTCCTGGGCTCCATGTTAGGTAACTGGTAGTTCCCTCAAAATATATACTGCCTCCATAGTAGGTAGCACCGATAGTATATTCATCGAACTGTGTACCAACATAGTAAGTAGAAGTCGTTATTCTTTCTGTGAGTCCAGGTGTACCCGCATAGGTCACTTCGTCAAGAGTGCCATTTATAAAAAAAGTGCTGGATGTTAGCCTAGTTACTAGCGTGGCCATATATTATCCAAATACTGTATCTATACTGTTGGTTGCCGTATTATAGAATGAATATGCGGCCCTTATGCCCGTTTGGCTATTAATGTATTGCACATTACCGCCTACTGATATATTTCCTCCTAGACCGATACCGCCCCAAACTTGTAATGCACCAGTATTAGTTGAAGTACTCTGTGTGATATTTTGTATAACGAATGTAGTAGTAGTTCCTGTACCGCTTGCTACCGTTCCACCACCTCCGCCACTGCTTGATCCTGTGCTGGCAGATAGTGTCGCTGGTACTCTCGTCCACGATGTATTAGCACTACTATATACATATGAAATGTTATTAGTAACTGTTGTTTGTCCGTTTATGGGATTTAATGGGAAACTCATTTATATGTCCTTAAGAGCAATAACAGCCTGATGATGTAAAAGTATGTACCCAATAACAACAGGTAATTCCGTTACAAGAACAGGAATAGGCAGTTATCGTTCCGCCTGTTCCAATCGAGGCAGGTGCGGTATAAGATACTATAACTATTCCCGATCCCCCGCAACCAGAGGGATTAGCCGCTAATCCGAAACTAGAAGCACCACCTCCACCACCTGTGTTTGTACACCCGGCAACACCCCCTGAAAGAGGATTACCTGGAAAACCGTAACCAGCACCACCGCCTCCTATACCTCCACCGCCACCGAGACTGGATGTGGGATTTCCTGTAGAACCAGCACCGCCACCTCCACCATAGTAGGTTGGAGTACCACTTATAGGACTAGCTATCCCCGGTCCCCCTTGTTGCCAAAAACCGGCCAGGGGATTGCAACCCCCGTCTTCGGGCGGGCCACCTGCACCACCTCCACCATTCATTCCTCTGTGACCTTGACCAGCTATTCCCATAAGATTATTGCATTGGCTTGTACCATTAATTCCCCCAACCCCTCCCCCAGACCCACCGTTAGCACCACAGGCACCAGAAGGGCCTAATCCGCGGCCTCCGCCGCATGCCACGATACCTGTGGGTCCGCCAAATGTGCTATTGGTTCCTGAAGTTCCAAGATATGCAGGGGCACCTGGCGAACCTGCACCGCCCCCTCCTACACATACAGCATAGCAACAGCCCGGAGACATGGGAATATTACCTATTAACACTCCTCCAGCCCCGCCACCACCTCCGCTAACACCGTTAGCAGGGTTTCCTCCACCTCCACCTCCACCTGCTACTACCAAATAAGATAGGCAATAGGTAACAGGGGAAGATATAGGAGCCGGAGTTCCTGGCCAACAACAGACTTCTGTCTGCTGTACAGCCGTAGCACCACTAAACATTCCTGATGCTTGGCCGTTGTTAATAATGGGGGGTACAGAGGAAATGATTCCTCCGGGAAATCTTTTAGCCATTAGCTGATAACCTCATAACTGGCACTAACTACTGACCAATTACTAGTTCCTGTCATCGCGGCAGTGATACTAGTTCCTTCTGCTAGATAATAGTGTGTGCCTCTATCTATAACTGTTAGTGTTCCGTAAGCAGGAACGATGGCGGCATATATTAACGGTAAATTTGTACCAGCACCTGCGGCACCCGTGTTATAGTTTATAGTACATTGTATAGCCGTAGTGGTATTATTGGCTATGTTAAGCGTGTCTAATTTGATTACGCTGTTAGATCCCACAGCATTACTGAGAATGGTATATAGTGTAGTACCCATCATCTGAGTGGCTGTAGTCTGTCCGTATGCTGAGTTTCCACTCATTAAATTTGGTGCTGTCATTTTATCCTCCGTAGACTATGGCCATTCCATAGCTCTTGTTTGATGTTAGTGTTGATACCGCGAATCCGTTCTGTATCATAGTTCCGGTATTGATTATTCCTGCGAGATAGGTAGTAGTAGCAAATGTAGTAGTATTAGCTACCAATCCTCCTGTAAATGCTCCTCCTCCTGCGAGCGTGGTAGTATTTACGATCACCGGTGGGCTAGATATATCGATCCAATAACTGGTCGTAGTCGATCCGTCGTTTTCGTATCTGTAGACGATATCGGTACCACTCTGATACCATATATCACCTACTGTAGGTGCTGGATTAGTCGGGGCTGATGCCGATGTAGTAGCACGTACTCCGCCCCCAACGACTGTTCCGCCAACGTTTAAGTTTCCACCTACTCCTGCACCACCTGCTACTTGTAGTGCACCTGTATTAGTACTAGTGCTCTGTGTAAGATTTGATATTACGAATGTGGTAGTAGTGCCTGTACCACTTGCCGCGGTACCTCCACCGGTTGATGTAGTAACTGGCCATATACCTACATATAAATTGGTAGCTGTAACTACTCCTCCCACATTGACGTTTCCACCTACTCCTGCACCGCCTGCTACCTGTAGTGCACCTGTATTTGTACTAGTGCTCTGTGTGGTATTTGAAATAACAAATGTAGTTGTAGTTCCTGTACCACTTGCCGCGGTACCTCCACCGGATCCGACTGCTACACCATTTTGATAGATCGTACCGCCAACATACAAGTTACCTTGTATTCCAACTCCACCATAGACTTGTAAGGCTCCTGTAGTAGTGCTTGTACTAGATGCTGTGCTGTTAACGACTAACGAACTAACTACTACACTGGTTAAAGTAGCACTGATTCTAGTCCAAGCGGTAGTAGCCGCACTATATTGATACGTGACGTTGTTTATTACTGCTGTTTGACCATTGGTTGGGGATGCTGGAAATGCCATAGTAGTATATTTATTGTGTTAATAGTGCAGTTGTTGGGGGAGTAAAGTTGGCAGTGTACCTTGCTACACCATTTGTAATTCTAAGGTCATCTATATAACCGTTAAAATAACCAGCGGCAGAAGGAGATCCCGAGTCTCTACCAATATACAACGGTGTTACCGGAGTCATTAGACTACCACTTAAAGTTCCTGTATTAGCTGATGTACCATTAACAAAATAGTATACGTTACTTCCATTTCTTGTTATCGCAATATGTGTCCATGTATTTGCTGTTAACGACCCACTGCTCAACCCGCTTATGCCCCATGAAGACCCTGATGTTGACATATTAAGAAGTAAAGAACTACTGCTAAATTCTAATAAAACCGGAGTATAATTTGTTTCTGCTGATCTTTGACCCAGTAGTCCAATAGTCCCAGATAATGTCAAAGGATACAACCAAAACTCTATTGTAAAATTACCATATATTTGTTGTTCAGCTACATTTAATGGAATTGTTAGATAACTTGATACAGCAGAGTTAAAATACATCGAGCCAGACCCAAACTTAACTACATTTGATTGAGCGGCAGCATTTACAGTGACGATATCGTTTTTACCAGTAGCATCTTGGATACCGGTATTTGTTCCTAGAAGTAAAAGTGAAGTACTCGAAGTCGGTGTCGGCGGCGCAGAGGGTGGGGTAAATGTTGTAGTATACAACGCCCCTTTAGTAAATTTAACATTACTTAAATAGCCCGGAAAGTAAGTACCAGTTCCGTAGCCCAATGCTACGCCACCTGAATTATTGGCGTAAACTGCAGTAGTACCCGAGCCTACCAATGCTCCATTAAGAAACAGTCTACTGGTTGTACCGTCATAGGTGTATGCAATATGTTGCCATTGATTGGCAGTTATAATATTATTGCTACTTCTAATTTCGTTTGTGCCCACAATTCCTAGTGCAAAACTCAATGGGTTTGATGCCGAGCTACCGTAGTAGTAAAACGCAGTATATCCTGCAGTTCCTGGACTAACGCAAGCCCATCCATATGAACCACTCCCACCACTTGCAGTAAGGTATGCCCAAAATTCCAGTGTATAAGATCCATATGTTGATAAGTTAACTGAATAAGAACTTGTTAAATAGTCCGTACTACCGTTAAAATATATTGACCCACCATTGTTTGCGGTTGAATATGGAACACCGGGTGCGAATGGGGAGAATGCTTGTACTTGCGGTGCCCCAGAAAGAGTCAAAGCAAAATTATTTGTGCTATTATCAATGAATCTATTACTTTGACAAGTCAATAATTGAGTATTTGTTATTGCCGTTAAAGGTGAAGTTGATGGTGTAAAGTTAGCTGTATATACCGAACTATTAGATACATATCTTACATTAGACACATAGCCAGATAATGGATATGTTCCAGAAATAGTTCCTCCTCCATCTGCAATGACAACACCGGTTGATGATCCATTTAATGTTTTACCGCTAGCCGTAGCTTTACTTACGCCGTTTACATAAAAAACACCAGACCCACTCGAACTCATTACCATAGCAACATGATTCCAAGCGTTCAAGACTATAGAAACCCCAGTATCGACTGATGTTGCATCACCCCAAGACAGTCTCCATGTTCCTGTATTTGTTGAACCAATAAACCAATACGGATTATAATTATTATTTCCAGTCGTGCTTGCAACAATAAAAGTATAATTTGATATTGCAGTGTAAAAAACCCACGCTTCTACAGTAAAACCATTTCCACTAGCAATAAATTGACTGCTATTTGCAGTTGACATATAGCCAGATCCAGCAAAATAATTACTCCAACCAGTCTGACTGAATGGTGAGAATGTTCCTTGTGTTGGTGTACCAGTTCTTGTTAACGCAAAATTGTTTACACTATCATCATAGAACACATTGTTATTTGCCGAATTTTTACCTTGTAATGTTAGTAATGCAGTATTTGCTATTGCAGTTAATGGTATTGTACTTGGTGTAAAGCTAGTGGTATATAAAGCTGTACCGTTTATGATTCTCAAGTTACTGATATAACCAGTAAATAAACCTGTTCCGCTTCCGCCAGATATTTGATTGCCTATTGTTACACCGGCACCAGTCGCAACCGGTGTTACTGTTTGAGCAGTTCCACCAGAATTAGCTAGTACACCATTTAAGAAAATATACCAAGTAGTTCCTACTCTACATGCGGCAACGTGATTCCAAGCATTTACAGTTGGTGTTATTGTAGTGTAATTTTGATTAGATACAGCACCTGTTGCATTGCCCGTAGAAAATATTAAAGTACCGTTGCCATAATATCTAAAAGAATATTCTGGATAGTTCGTGCTTGCAATACCATCTTTACAAAAAAGATAAGTACCGCTAATTTCCGAGGTTAATGGATAAAACCAAAGTTCAATTGTAAAATTTCCACTAGAGCCTAAAGTCAATGCACTAGTCGATGGCAAAGATATATATCCGGTACTACCATCAAATAATGCACTACCGTAATTTTGTACACCGCTAGGCACTGCACCAAATGGTTGATTAGGTACTACTTTAACTGTACCCGTTGGAGTTAAAGTAAAAGCATTAGGTCCAACATCAACAAAGTTAGGTGATTGACAAGCCAACAATACTGTATTTGCTATTGCAGTTAGTGGGGTTGTTGATGGGGTAAAAGATGCTGTATATAAACCGGTACCTTTAAGCACTCTTAAGTTACTCATATACCCAGAAAAATATTGATTAGTATTAAATCCACCTATGCTAAATGCTGTTGCGGTATAGTTGGTAGAGTCTGATGCAGACCCTATTAAAGCGCCATTAACAAATAATTTACCCGCACTACTTACTCGTGAGTATGCCAGGTGATACCACGTGTTTAAACTAAACGTATATGCGGTACTAATAATATCTGCTGAACCAAAAGCATTCCAGTTCATGGCTGTATTAGTTGGCGAAAATAATCCACCACCACTAGCCATTGTTCCCACTACGTTAGTCCTAGTTGAGGCAAAGTTGGCCGTTAAATAAACCCAAACTTCAACAGTAAAGTCTCCTGTGCCCCAGGCAAAAGAAGAACTACTAGCGGGAGTTATATATCCAGTGCTTCCATCAAAACTCACACCGTAATAGCCCGCACCCCATAATGGCGAGAATCTATTACTTGTTACAGTGCCATTGGTAGTCAAGGCAAAAGTGTTAGTACTGGCATCGGTGATAAAAGTACTAGTGTTTGTCTCACCATTTAACAATAATGATGTTTCATAAAAATATGGATCAGCACTCAATATAGTGATCGTAAATGTCTGTGTATTAGTCTCACCTTCTACGTTAGTGGCCAATATGGTAAATGTTGTGCTGGTACCGGTTGAGATACTGCCACTTAGTACTCCCGTGCTTGTGTTTAATGACAATCCTGTAGGGATGGTACCTGAATATAATGCATAGGTCAATGCGGTATCGCTGAGTGCTGATAAATTGACATTGACAGTAGGAGTAGAACCAGTTAATGAAGTGCCGATAGTCCAATATGGCTGTATACCGTATTGG
>Ga0164297_10001211_pt1 | contig 27903 bp, 20 predicted proteins | sample GEODES058metaG_FD_113539 | JGI IMG/M metagenome (GOLD analysis project Ga0164297, IMG submission 113539) | Dystrophic lake water microbial communities from Trout Bog Lake, Wisconsin, USA - GEODES058 metaG | ecosystem: Environmental > Aquatic > Freshwater > Lake | place: USA: Trout Bog Lake... | reverse complement strand
GACCTTCGGCTCGCACATGAGCTCGGGACCGGATGGGCCAAGATGCTGGCGTTGACCGGACGACGGATTGATGCAGCGACTGCGGAGCGTCTCGGTGTGGTCCAGGAGGTCACGACGCTCGACGACCTCCGGCCCACGGCACTCGCGCTTGCGCAGGAGATCGCCCGGAACGCCCCCTTGGCAGTGCAGTCCATCAAGCGGACGATTGACCAGTTCGCATATCGAGGTCTGGCGGAGGCACTGAAGTTCGAGGCGCTCTCGGCATCGGTGGAGTTCGTGAGCGAGGACATGCCTGCTGGCTATGCCGCCAAGGCAGCCAAGGCACCTGTCGAGTTTGAGGGGAAGTGAGATGAGCCTCGAGATACCACCGCCACTCGGCACACTGTCCCTGCCGGAGGGCACCTTGGCCGGAAAGACCGCCATCGTCACCGGAGGAGGCACGGGCCTCGGCCGCGCCATTGCCGTCGAGCTGGCCAGAGCGGGAGCGTCGATCGGGATCGTGTCTCGTGATGAGGGCCATCGGTCCCACGGGGTGGCTGCGGTCGAGGAGCTTGGCGCACGTGCAGTTGGGGCAGCATGTGACGTCCGCGATCCGGACCAGGTCCAGCGCGCCTTTGAGGAGGTCGAGGAGGCGATCGGCCCTGCGAGCATCTTGATCAACAATGCGGCGGCGAACTTCCCCGTCCTGGCTTCCACGATGAGCGCCAATGCGTGGAGAGCGGTCAGTCGAATCGTGGTGGATGGAACCTTCTTGTGCAGCCAGCAGTTGCACGCTCGATGCGCCGAACGCGGGGACGCAGGCTCCATCGTGAACATCGTGGCGACGCAGGCGTTCACCGGAGGACCCGGCATGGCCCATGCGGCGGCAGGCAAGGCGGCGGTGGTGAACATGACCAAGTCTCTGGCCGTCGAGTGGGCACCCGACGGGGTCCGCGTCAACGCAATCGCTCCAGGGCTCTTTCCGCACGAGGAGATGCGAGAGGACCTCAAGGCGCTTCGCACGACGGGCGAGGACGTTGACGCTCGCCGGTCTCCGGCGGGTCGATTGGGCGAGCGCCGCGAGATCGGGTGGGCCGCCTCGTGGCTCTGCTCGCCATTCGCGGCGTTCATCACCGGCCACACGCTGGTGGTCGATGGAGGTAACTGGCTCCGTCGAGACTTCGTGATGCCCGAGTTCACACCAATCGGGGAGCAGCTCGAGGCGGCGCTTCGTCCACCGCAGTGATCCGTCGCCCGGCCTTGTTCGGCCGGGCGCTGGTGATCCCTAGGCTGACCGCCATGCATGGAATCCTGGGAGCTCGCTGATGTCGATGGCGGCTGGGATGGGACGTGGTGCAGGCGGCGGTGGTGGTGGCGCCTTTGCCGGGATGCGCTCCATGCGGCGAGATCGGTCTGTCCTCGAGCACCGAATCAAGCCCGGTACGACTCGAAGGGTCCTCAGCTTCGCCCGACCCTATCGACGGATCCTGACGATCTTCATGCTGGCCGTGGTCCTCGATGCCGTGGTGACCGCTGTCAACCCTTTGATCCTGCGGGCCATCATCGACAAGGGGATCGCCAACAAGAACGAGGCGCTCATCGTGCAGCTCGCCGTCCTGGCGGCGGTCTTGGCGGTGGCTGATGCCGGGTTCTCGCTTCTCGAACGGCGCATCTCCGCGTCGATCGGTGAGGGGCTGATCTACGACATGCGGGTCAAGGTCTTTCGGCACGTCCAGTCGATGCCCGTCGCCTTCTTCTCGAGAACGCAGACGGGTGCGCTCATCAGCAGGCTCAACAACGACGTCATCGGTGCCCAGCAAGCCTTCACGGATCTCTTGTCGAACGTGGTGGGCAACGCCGTCCTCGTCGTGATCGTGCTGGCCACGATGTTCTGGTTGTCGTGGTCGGTGACCCTGGTCGCACTGCTGCTGCTCCCAGTGTTCTTGGTGCCCGCGCGTCGGGTGGGCCAACGAGTGGGCACCATGATGCGGCAAGGCTACGACTTGAACTCTGAGATGAATATGACGATGACCGAGCGGTTCAACGTCTCGGGGGCGATGCTCGTCAAGCTCTTCGGTCGGCCAGAAGACGAAGCCGCGACCTTTGAGGACCGAGCGGGTCGGGTTCGGGACATCGGGGTCACCCAGGCCACCTACTCGCGGGTCTTCTTCATCTTCTTGAGCCTCACGGCGTCCTTGGCAACTGCGTTCACCTATGGGTTTGGTGGTGTCGCTGTGGTCAATGGCACGCTCCAAGTGGGAACTGTGGTGGCACTCACGGCGTATCTCGCTCGCCTGTACGGGCCGTTGACCCAGCTCTCCTCGGTGCAGCTCGACGTGATGACGACACTCGTCTCCTTCGAGCGGCTCTTCGAGATCCTTGATCTCGAGCCGATGGTCAAGGAGGCGCCCGATGCCGTGCCCATTCCTCGAGGACCGGCCACCATCGTGTTCGATCACGTCTCGTTCTCCTATCCGACGGCCGAAGAGGTCTCGCTGGCGTCCCTGGAGGCGGTCGCCACGCTCGACCGAGCGCCGAGCGGCCTGGTCCTTGATGACGTGTGCTTCACGGTCGCTCCTGGCACCATGACCGCCCTGGTGGGTCCGTCGGGAGCAGGGAAGACGACGATCTCTTCGCTGGTGCCGCGGCTCTATGACGTGACGGGAGGATCAGTGTCGATCAATGGAGTCAACGTCGCCGATGCCACGTTCTCGTCCCTCAAGGACGCGGTCGGCGTCGTGACTCAAGATGCACACCTCTTTCACGACACTCTCCGGGCGAATCTCGTCTACGCCCGACCAGACGCCACGGACGCCGAGGTGACCGTGGCGCTCGAGCACGCGCAGATCAAGGAGCTGGTCGATGCGCTTCCCAATGGGCTCGACACCGTGGTCGGCGAGCGGGGCTACCGGCTCTCCGGTGGCGAGAAGCAGCGAGTGGCGCTCGCGCGGCTTCTGTTGAAGGCGCCTGCCGTGGTCGTCTTGGACGAGGCCACGGCACACCTTGACGCCGAATCTGAGGCGGCGGTGCAACGCGCATTGGCCGAGACCCTCGAAGGTCGGACCTCGGTGGTCATCGCCCATCGTCTCTCGACGATCCGAGACGCCGACGAGATCCTGGTCATCGATCACGGACGTGTGGTGCAGCGAGGAGACCACACCTCGCTCCTGGCTCAGGGTGGGTTGTACGCAGACCTCTACGAGACGCAGTTCGCCACGCAAGAGTCACGGAGCGACCCGCAGGCTCCTTAGATCGCCAACGCAGCGATCAGGGGGTGGCGACGGAGAACCGCAAGGTGGTCGGCTTGACCAGAGGGAAGCTGCGCTGCGCCGTCACAGCCACGTTGGGACCCGTGACGTTGACGGTGGTGACCTGTGGCGTCAGTGAGCTCTGCGGGATGAGGCGGATGGCGAAGTGGCCGTTCTTCACGGCGTGCGGGATGACCGTCTGGAAGTCGACCTCGCTCGACGACTGTGGCCCGACCACGGTCGAGGTGGGGTTGACGATCAGGCCAGACTCTGGAATTCCACCGGCCACGATGGAGGTGATCGGCGACCAGAGGTAGACCCTGGAGACGTACTCGCCCGGAAAGGTCGAGTTCACATGGTCTGGTCCGAAGATGTAGGACCCCTTGGCATTGCGTGGGGCGGTGTTGTGGATCGTGACGGCGGTCGACACGTAGGCGTCACCATTGGCAGCTACCGACACCTGATAGCTGACCGACGTGCGTATGTAGTAGTCCAGCTTGGCGGCGACCGCGCTCTCGACGGCGAGGTGGAACGTCTCGTTGGGTGCCGTGGCACTCAGCGATCCCGATGCTCCGAACTTCGTCACGGTCGTCTGATAGGTGGGGTTCGAGTCCCATACCAAGAGGTGGCGGCCCTGCGTTGCCTTGGCCAAGGTCTTCACCAGTGCGGCAACGTCCACGCTGGAGTGCTTGAGCCGATCCACGACAGCTTTGGCGATGGTCGAGAGCACGTCGTGGCGAGACGCCTGTGGGTCGCTGGCGGGGTAGCTGCGATAGAGGGTGTTCAAGGTCAACGGCACGATGTTGGTGGCGGTGACGACCTTGTTGATCGAGGGAACATCCACCGGACCGGTGAGCGCCAGGAGGTCTTTGAGTCCGATGACGTCAAGAGCGATCACGCCGTCGACGTGGCCTCCGTGGGAGGCCTTCGTGTACATCGCCGACATGACGGCGCCGCTCAGAGGGAAGTCGGCGGTTGCATTGGTGGACTGCCACAGTCGCGTCGGCTCGAGGGGGCCGAACACCTCCTCGGTTCCAGGCGGCAAGGGGTAGGGCGCAGGACTGTACAGCGGCAGGGTGTCTACTGATGCGGGGCTATTGACCGAATAGGAGCCGTTGTTCGTGTTCACGAGCGCCCAAGAGAGAACGGCACCCTGGTCTCGCATCTCCGCGTTGTTCTCGGCGGCGAGGAAGTAGCTCTTAGGTCCGTCGGCGCCGAGCAGCGGGAGTGCGTAGGTCAGCGCACTCTGACCGGTGGACAGCAGCGACGTCACGCGGTGGATGTCGCCGTTGAACTTGCCCTGCGCCTGCTTGATCGGGCCCCACAGACCGCTCGTCGAGGTCGGGAGTGCGCTCAAGATGCTGACGGACTGATCGACTTGGTCTCGCAGTGCAGCAAGGTCGACCAGGTTGATCGACGTGGCGGTGCTGTCTGAGGTCAAGGTGGTCAGCTTGTCGAGAAGGATTGTGGCCTGAGACGAGGTGGTGTGAAGATCATCGACCAGCGACCGGGTCCCATCGACCTGTCGGCCGACGATCGGCACGAAGTGCAAGATGCTGAGCGCCCACGAGCCATCGACGGTCGAACGAGCCGACGAGGCTTGGCTGTCGATGGTGTTGAGCGCAGCGGCCAGGTTGGCGCGCCCGGCCTTTGATGTCAGCACGCTTGGATCGTGGCTCACCGACGAGACGGAGAGCTCAGCGGTGGTCAGATCGCCTCGGGCACTTTGGAGCGCCCTGTAGGCCGAGGCGACGACAAAGAACATCGCGATGATGACGACGGCACCAGCGATGATGGCGCCAAGGGCGACGGGGGAGAGGCGCCTGGCTGGGGCTTTTTCGGCCCGATGACGGCGGCTGCGACGCTTGTGCTTGTGCCGCTCGCCACGACGGTGCTGCTGGAGGTGGCTGTACCCATATCGGTACCGGTGGAAGGCCCGACTTCTCTTGTGCTCGAACGACTCCATCACCAGCGGCTGTGTGCGCGGGCGCTAGGAGGCTGCGTCGTCGTTGCCTCGGGTGCGCCGAAGCCTGAGTGCCTTGCGGCTCGGGGTGCCACCGGAGTCGACGCTGACCTCAGCAGAGGCAGCGACTCCGACGCCCGCTCCTTCGGCCGAGGGAGTCCCCGGCGCGCCGGCGCCGCTGGTGTTCGAGGACTTGGAGGCCCCGTAGCCGTACCCGTACCCGTACCCGTATCCATAGCCGTATCCATACCCGTAGCGGTAGTAGGCGTAGGAATCAGCTGCGGGCGCGCGGTTCAGGACGGTGCCGATCACCGAAGCATCGACCTGTCGGAGGAGCTCGGCGGCCCGCCCCGTGTCTCGTTTGGTTGAGACGCCAGCTGCGGCCACCAGCATGACGGCATCGGCGCTCCCTGCGAGCACTGCTGCGTCGGACACAGGAAGCAGCGGGGGGCTGTCGAGGACGATGAGATCGAATCGCTCGGCCAGTGCCTGGATGACGCTGCGAGCTCCCTTGCCAGCGAGCAACTCGGATGGGTTCGGTGGGATCGGTCCCGCGGGCAAGAGCTTGAGTCGAGGGTTGCCCGGGATCTCCACGAGGGCGTCGTCGAGATCTGCCTCTCCGAGCAGCACGGAGGTGAAGCCGACGTCATTGCTCACCCCGAAGAATTCGTGGATGCGGGGCTTGCGAAGGTCACATCCCACAAGGACAATCTCTTGATCGGCGGCAGCCAGCGTGTAGGCGAGGTTGGCCGAGATCGTCGTCTTGCCGTCGGCTGCATTGGCGCTCGTGACCAGCAGCGTCTTGACGGGGTCATCGAGGACCATGAATTGGAGTGACGTTCGGAGCGATCGGAACGCCTCTGCGGTGGGGCCCTTGGGCTGCTCGGCAACGATCAGCAGCGGGACGCGCCGGTCGGACCACTCGGTGACGCCTGGGATCAGCCCGATGGCGGGGACCCCACCAGCGGCGCGCTCAAGGTCAGCCCGGGAGCGCACCTTGTCGTCAAGGGTCTCTCGCAAGAGGGCGAGTGCCACACCGATCGCCAAGCCCACCATCGCCCCCAGGAGCACGTCAGACGTTGGCTTGGGGCTGATGGGCGTGCTCGGCGGCGAGGCGTAGTAGACGACTGAGCCCGCAGGCGTCGCTGCAGTCGACTGCAGCGCGTTGAGCTGGGACTGGAGGACGTTGCGCTGGTTGGTGGCCGTCGTGAGCTGGTTCTGGACGGTGGCCGCCTGGTACGAGTCTTTTGGCAGGAGACTCAACTCTGAGGCGTAGTTGTTGATGGAGGTGGTGAGCTGATCGATGCTTGCTTGCGTCGACTGCTCCTTCTGCGTCTGCGTGTACTGCTGAACTGCGCCCTGTGCCTGGATATAACCCGCCATGAAGGCGTTGATCGTCCGAGCGGCGAGTTCGGGGTTCGATGCCGACGCGGTGATGGTGGCGACCGAGGTGTTCGGCTGCTGCGTGACAGAGATGGCGGCGGGCTTCTCGCCCAGGATCTTTGTGGCTGCGGCCTGAACCTCGGTGGAGTTGAGCAGGAGGACGTCGGTGAGGACGCCCTTTCCAACCGTGGCCTGCTTGTCGGTGAACTCGATCGCACCACTCGCCTTGTAGACCGGCGTGCGGACCGAGTCGTATGCCGCCATACCGACGGCGGCGATCACGGTGCAGAGGACGACGGTCCACTTGCGCCGCCAGATGATGCGCGGTAGGTCCATCGCGCTGGTGGAGTCTGTCGCCCTCGGAGCCATCCTCCTACGCTACAACGTCGGCCCGAAGGCGGGGTGTTCGCCCGGGAATCGTCCGTGTGCTGTGCCACAATCTCCGGATGGATTCTCCCGTCGTGGCGAGCGAGTCGCCCGATGCCCTTTCGGGTCGGATCTCATGGCTTCCCGTCATCTTGGCCAGCGTGTTCGGTTTGGTCATCTCGAGCGCTGCCGGCACGCACATCGTGCTCGTGGGAGTCATGGTTCCGATCGTGGTTGCGATCGCATGGTCCTCGCCGCGCTCGTTGCTGATCTTGCTCGTCGTGTGGACCACCGAGCTGGGTCTGATGCGTCGGTTGACGCCGGCAGGCGGCAAGGTTGGCTTCTCTGGCGACCCACTCTTGATCATCGGTCCGATCATGATCATCTGCCTGGTCCTGATCGCTGGCACCCGCTACGGCGCCTTCGCGAACCGAACCCGGCTCGCAACCGTCGTCCTCGTCTTCAACATCCTTGCCATCGTGGAGGTGATCAACCCCCGCCAGGGAACCTTGATGACGGGGCTGGGTGGGTTGCTGTTCATGCTCGTCCCTGTCTCGGCCTTCTGGGTGGGTCGGTCGTTCGTCGATGACTCACTGATGAAGCAGGTGATCTGGACGATCGCCATCTTGGGTGCCATCACGGCGGCGTACGGGTTCTTCCAGCAGATCAATGGCTTCCCCTCATGGGACCAGACCTATATCCACTCGAAGAGCTATTCCGCCCTCCAGGTGGGCACCACGGTGCGTCCGTTCGGGACGATGTCGTCGGGCCAGGAGTACGCAGGGTTCCTCTGCCTTGGGCTTGTGGCGTGGATCTCGCTGCTGAAGGAGAAGTCGCGGCTTCCGAGAGTGATCCACCTGGCGATGATCGCTCTCATGGGCACTGCGATCTTCTACGAGTCTGAGCGGACGGCGGCGTTCCTGGCCATTTTGGCCGTCGCGGTCATGGCTGGGGCTTGGCGAAAGATGCCGCCGCTGACGTTGGCCATCGTGTCCGTCTTGGCCGTCTTCGCTCTCTCGTTCGGTCTCGGTGCGCTCCTTGGCGCGCAAGGGTCGGGCAATGGGGTCGAAGCGGGCTCCCAGCAGCTGGCGCAGCATCAGCTCTCCGGTTTGGTCGATCCGACCGGCAAGAACTCGTCGCTCTCGGGCCACCTGCGATCGAACGAGAAGGCCGTCATCCAGGGGCTGACGGATCCGAGTGGTCGCGGAGTGGGCTCGGTCACGTTGGCGGCGTCGAAGTACTCCGCCAACACGGGTGCGGAGTTCACCTATGGCACCGAGTACGACCCCGGCAACATGGCGCTGGCGTTTGGACTGCCCGGCGTGGTGCTGTACTTCCTGATCGTCTTCTTTGGCATGTCGACGGCCTATCGAACAGCCATGGCGCGACACGACGTGATCGGTCTCTTCGTTATCGGCGTCCTGGCAGCGACATTGCTGAACTGGTTCAACGGGGACCTCTACTCCGTCACGTGGTTGATTTGGCTGTCGATGGGCGTGGCGGATGGGTTCGTGTCTCGAGTAGCTCGGGGCGAGATCGTGGAGCCGACGGTCACTGCGGTGCTCGCGGAGGGGCACATGGTCGATGAGCCGATCCCGGTGCCGACCAAGAAGCCGCGTCGCTGGATCGAGCCGTCGTGAGTGTGCTCGTCAGCACTCGACCGTGACCACCCGCACTCCCGTCGAGCGTCGGATGACCGCTCGACTTCGCGTTCGCCACCTGGGATTGGAGGCCGCGACGGCACGACCTGGAGGCCTGAACCGCTACCTCGAAGCCCTCGTGGGGGCAGAGCGAGGCATCGGCATCGAGGCTTCAGCGGTGGTCCTTGGCGATGCCGAAGGGGTGCCGCTTGACGACGACGGCATCGAGGTCGTTGGCCCTCGAGCAGCGCCGCTGCGGGAGCGGATGAGATTGATGGCGAGGGCCGCCGGCCGACGGCCGTTGCCCGATCTCGTCGATGCGCACTTCGCCCTGTACGCACTGGCTCCAGTCCTGACTCGATTGCGAAGGGTGCCATTGGTGGTGCACTTTCAGGGACCGTGGGCACTTGAGAGCGCGACGGAGGGCGGGTCTCGGATGGCCAGCATGGTCAAGCGAGCACTCGAGCGAGCTGTCTATCGGCGAGCGGACGCGGTCGTCGTGCTGTCGGAAGCGTTCAAGCAGATCGCAGTGTCGACCTACGGGGTCTCCGCCTCTCGAGTCCATCGCGTGCCACCCGGCGTCGATCTTGCGACGTTCTCGCCCGGTGACCGACAGAGCGCTCGCAGGGCGCTGGGCGTCAATGAGGCGACGACGTTGGTCGTCGCCGTCCGGCGGCTGAGGAACCGCATGGGACTTGAGGTGGCGATCGAGGCCGTGGCGGGGAGCGATCCGACGCTCGACCTCGAGCTGGTGGTGGTGGGTGAGGGTCCAGAGCGATCGCGGCTCGAAGAGCTTGCCGCGACCCTTGGGGCGCCGGTGCGGTTCGTGGGTCGGGTCAGCGACGAGGTGCTGGTCGAGTGGTATCGAGCGGCTGATCTCTCGGTGGTGCCCACCGTGTCGCTCGAAGGCTTTGGGTTGGTCGTCCTCGAGTCGCTGGCAGTTGGGACGCCAGTGGTGGCTTCGAACGTCGACGGACTTCGCGACGCGATGGAGGGTCTTCCGAACGCAGTGGTGGTACCCCCTGGCGATGCTCCCGCCCTTCGATCGGCGATCGAGGGCGTCATCTCAGGGGCAATCCCTCGGCCCTCGTCGCACGAGTGCCGCACGTTCGCTGAGGGTCACTCGTGGGTGCGAGTCGCCGAGCGCCATCAGGATCTCTACGAGCAGGTGCTGTCCGGCAGCATTGGATCGTCTCGACCTCGGGTCGTGATCGTGGGTCACACCGCCGCGCTTTCCGGGGGAGAGCTGGCATTGGCGCGTCTGGCGCCTTCGCTCTCCGACCACGCAGAGATCCACGTCATCTTGGCGGAGGATGGACCGTTGCGGGATCGCCTCGAGTCAGAAGGGATCAGCGTCGAGATCCTGTCGCTTTCAGAACGTGCGCGAGCCATGCGGAAAGACTCGGTCACACGCCGGGGCCTCTCGGCTGTGGTGGCGATCGACACCGCCCGCTACGTCTGGAAGCTTCGAAGGCGACTGCGATCGCTTCGGCCCGATATCGTCCACACCAACACGCTCAAGGCAGCGCTCTACGGGGGTCTGTCCGCGCGTGCCGCAGGCGTTCCGGTGGTCATCTGGCATGTTCGAGATCGGATCAGCGAGGACTACTTGCCCCCGACGGCGGTGCGGCTTGTGCGCTCCGCTCGGCGGCTGCTGGCCGATGGTGTCATCGCCAACTCAGAGGCGACGCTCCACACGCTGGCGCCGGGTGGCGTTCGAAGCGCGGTGATCGCGAGTCCGCTAGAGCGATCGATCACCCCTCGGACACATCGAGTTCCAGGTCCGCTGGTGGTGGGCATGGTGGGGAGACTCGCGCCATGGAAGGGGCAGCTGCTGTTTGTGGATGCCTTTGCCGATGCCTTTGGTGACGGCGACGAACGTGGTGTGATCGTGGGAGCGGCACTCTTCGGCGAGGAGGACTACGAGCAGTCCGTCAAGGAGCGGATCGATGCCCGGGGCATGGGTGACCGCATCTCCCTCCTGGGCTTCCGATCAGATGTGGGCGCTGAGCTCCACGAGCTCGACATCTTGGTGCACTGTTCGGTGACGCCAGAGCCATTCGGCCAGGTGGTCGTGGAGGGGATGGCGGCCGGCCTCCCGGTGATCGCAGCCGGTGCGGGGGGGCCGGCGGAGATCATCACCGATGGCGTCGATGGGATGCTGTATCCAATGGGGGATCGCGACTCGCTCGTGAGGGCCCTGCGCGAGGTCGCCTCCAGCCGGCGGCTTCGGGAGGTGCTCGGGGCAGCGGCAGCGAAGAGCGCACAACGCTACGCCGCACCTGCGGTCGCCGAGCGCGTGGCCTCGTTCTATCGGGAGATGCTCCACGGTGCCTGAAGACCTGACGACGTGGACGATCGTGATCCCTTCTCGGAACCGCCCGGCGTTGCTGCAGGAGTGCCTTCAACGTGTTCGCGTGGCTATCGAAGTGGCGGGGATTCCAGCGGAAATCGTGGTGGTCGACGATGGATCAGTGCCTGCTCTTCGAGAGGGTGATCTCCCTGGCGTGACCCTGGTGCGGGGCGCTGGCCAGGGTCCGGCTCGAGCTCGGAACCGCGGGATCATGGCGGCGACCGGGTCGATCGTGGCGTTCACCGATGATGATGCGCGCGTGAGCCCTGCGTGGCTCCAAGCCGCCAAGGAGGCACTCAACCAGAGCCCTGGCGCCGTGGGTGTTCGAGGTCCAGTGACGACGCCGCCGTACGACCCGCTCTTCGAGCACAGCGTCGAGGACCTCGATGGGGGCCGGTTCTTGACGTGCAACGTTGCCTATCGGCGGGAGCCTCTCGTCGAAGTGGGCGGCTTCGATCCGTCGTACCGTTTTGCGCACGAGGACATCGACCTCGGGCTGCGCATGGCGGAGCGTGGACCGGTCCTGTTCGCCCCCGCGATGGCAGTCGAGCATCCAGGGCGGCCCATCTCGGTTGAGGAGTTCAATGGTCGGAGCCGGTTCGTGGCGGATGATTGGCTGTTCTTCCGCCGCTATCCCCCCTATAACGGGAGCGGTGAGCCGGTCACACTGGCTCCGCTGCGCATCGTGGGACGGCGGTGGCTGCGCATCGGCCGATCGGAGCGCGGCATCTCTCGGTTCGCACGCTGGACCCGGCTCAGTGCCGGGCAGCTGTCCAGGATCACCTGGAAGACCGTTCGGACCGGGCGCTCCCACGTCCAACGGCCCATCGAGGGAAGAAGTGGCCTTCGCAACGTCGGCCTCCGCATCGCCTACGTGGGACCGGTGCCGAGCCGCAAGATCGGGGGAGCACCCGGCGTCGAGGGATGGATCATCAACCAGCTGGCTGCGGCTGGCTGTTCGATCGATTGCTATGTCCCGACCTCGGATCACTTCGAGGCCACTGATGACATCTCCTCGATCGAGGGCGTGCGGGTGGTCGAGGGGCGGAGCAGCTTTCAGTTCGGCCGGTGGTACTCGCGCTCACCCTTGACGAAGATGGTCAGCTTCCAGGCGTTCCAGGCGCTGAGCCGCCGCCGTCTGGCCGGGGTACTGCTTGCCGAGCATGAGATCGATCCCTACGACGTGGTCTATCAGGCGTCGTCCATCGAAGCGTTTGGTCTGCCCTCGAATCGAGCCGCCCTCCCACCGCTCGCCCTCCATCCGAGCGTGCACGCGGCGGGTGAGCTCCGGTGGCTCCGCAACGAGGCGGCGCTGGGAGAGCGCTGCGGGGGCCCGTTGCGGGCGCGAGGCGTCCGAGCGTGGATGGCGCTTCGTGCTCGCCGCCAGCGAACGGACATCGCCAAGGCTGATCGCGTGCTGGCGCTCAGCGAGGTGTTCGGTCGTCATCTGGTGGCCGACTACGGCGTCGATCCTGCAAAGGTCGAGGTGCTCGGCAATGTGATCGATGTCGATGCATTCGCGTTGGGCGAATCGCCTGCTGGGCAACGAGCAACGATCGTGGTGCTCGGTCGCGTCGTGGTCCGAAAGGGAGTCGAGGACATCGTGGCCTTGAGCCATCGCCTGCGCGACCTCGCCGACTCGGTCCAGATGGTGATCGTGGGAGAAGGCTCGCTCTGGAGCGACTACACCCCCTTGCTCGGTGATCTCGATCCAGCCATCGCCACAGCCGTGGGCCGGATGGGTCGAGACGAGGTCAGCGACCTGCTTGGGTCGAGCCGACTCTTGATCCAGGCGTCGCACTACGAACCCTTCGGCCTGACCGTGGGCGAAGCGCTGGCGTGTGGGGTTCCCGTCGTGGCGACCAACGAGGTTGGCGCAGCGGAGCACTTGGACCCCTCGGTGTGCACGGTGGTCCCTGATGGGGACCTCGATGCGCTCGAGGCAGCGGTGCGTGCCGAGTTGGCCCGGGGCCCACTGGACCACGTGCGTCGAGCTCGTTGTCGAGAGGAAGTCGTTCGCCGCTACGGCGCGGCGGTGATCGGCCGCCGGGCGCTCGAGGAGCTCACTCGACTGGCTCAGGGCGGATGAAGGTTGGGCGTCTGCCCTGCAGGGCGTCCCGAGTTGCCGCAAGGTTCCCGGCCACGGCACCTCGGAGGCGGACCATGACATGGGGCGATCGCTGCAGGGCCAGCACCGCCGCTCGCCCCAACCCTGGCATCGCTGCGTCGCCGATGCCGATCGCGTAGAGGCAGCGCAGCAGCAGCCGGGGCATCCCGAGCATGGCGATGGACATGGTCAGGTTGTAGGCGTGCCCGGCGATGGCGCTTGCCGGAGGAGCCTCACGCTTGTCAGCGTCTTGGCGTTCTGCAGGGTGGTGGTCGACCTGGATCGACGAGTCGTAGACGAGGCGGCCTCCCGACGTGACGATGTGAAGCCCCATGGCCACCTCGAAGTGGATCTGGGTACCTGCCCCCCGCAGCCCTGCGGGTAGCGCCAGGGACTCTCGTCGGTACGAGGAGTTGACGCCCTTGAGCACGACCACGTCCCGAGGTCCTCCCTCGCCGCGGTGGTGGTTGCCGACGAGTCGTCCAAACCAGGTGAGTCGTCCCACATCGGTGGTCAAGGTGACGGGTCGCCGATGATCACCATCGAAGATCACGTCACGACCGCCGACGGCTGCGATCCTGGGGTCCGCGTCGAAGGTGGCTACCAGTCGGGCGATCCAGTCGGGGTGAGGGCGGGCGTCGTCGTCAGTGAACGCGATGACCGAGCCAGTCGACGCAAGGGCCCCAGCCGTCATCGCGTGCACGGCGCCCGGACGGTCGACGGTCACCACCGTCACCCACGACGCGTCCTCCAGCAGCGCGGCCGATTCCTGGTCATCGTCTCGGATCGCGACGATGCACTCATCTGGCGGGCGAACCTGAGCGGCAATCGCCGCAAGGCAGAAGCGAAGCGCTTCGGGGCGGTGGTAGCTCGGGATCACGACAGAGACCTTCATGCGGTCTGGACCTTTGGCGCACGGATGAACATGGTGACCATCCACGGGCGAACGAGCTTGCGCACGGGGCCGGGCACGGCTCGCTTGAGATAGCCGACGTCGTCGGGACCAAGGTAGCGAGACGCCCGGAGCCCGAGGAACAGAGCGACGTAGTTCAAGACGCCGAGCAAGCACAAGGCAAGGAATGCCGGACCGCGGTGGAGCTGCACCGATGCGGGCAAGAAGAGCAGCGCGATCCGGTCGATGAGGATGGCAGGCACGGTGGCGGCGATGAGCGGGAGGCCCCAGGACCACACTGAGTTCCATCCATTGAGGTCGAGGAGCTGGTTGACCCGGATCTGGAGATACGTCGTCGAGGTGATCACTGCGACCAGCGTTCCGATCAGGACGCCGGGCATGCCGAGCGGTTTGACCAGTGCCAAGGTGACCACGATGTTGACGAAGAAGGCCACGACCCGAGCCCGGGCGCCGTAGCCAACACGGCCCAGGGCGAAGATGCCGATCCCGGCGGTCTGTCGCAGCATCCCGAGGAGAAGGGCTACTGCCGCCAAGCAGGTGGCGATGTCCGCGTTGGAGTACTGGTGCCCGAGCCACGCTGCCAGCAAGACCGGTGCGGTGCCCAAGATGAGGCTGGCGATGACCGCTCCGATCAAGAACGAGATGCGATTGGTCTTGATGGACATCCTCGCGATGCCCTTGGGTCCCTCTCCTGCTTGCTGCGCCGCTGCCATTGCGGGCATCGTCGCCTCGGGCACCGTGGCGAAGTAGGGAATCTGGCGCGCGACACGACTGGCCACGTTGGCCACGCCCACTGCCGAGACCGAGACGAATGAGCCGATGACGACGGAGTCGGTGCTGTAGGTGAGCGTGTCGAGGATGCCGGTGAGCTGTGCCCAGCCACCAAAGCGCGTGACCTGGCGGATGACGCTGCGGTCTAGCTTGAACGGGTTGCCATAGGGGAAGCCCGACCGTCGCCAGGCCACGATGAAGGTGGCGGTTAGGGCGATCGTGGTCTGGAAGAACGAGGCCAGGATCAGTGCCCAGAGTCCGAGTCCCGCGACGAAGCCGATGACCAGCGCCACTGCGTAGAGCAGGCGGCTACCGATGTCGATCACGGTTGAGAGCCACACGAGCCCGATGGCCATGAGCTGTCCGGTGATGACGTTCTCGACGGCGTCGTAGATGACGAGCGCGAAGCCGAAGTAGAAGAACGTGATGATGGTCTGGGTCGAGGTATGTGGAACGTGGATGTAGTGGGCAAAGAGCGGCACCACGAAGATGAGCAGCGGGACTCCGAGGATGCCAAGTCCGATCCACGCCAGCGAGCCGAGGCTCGTGAGTCGCGCCATCTCCTTGGTGTCACCTCGAACGTGCGCCATCGCCCCGAAGCGGGCGACCACGCCCGAGGTGCCGGGGTCGAGCACCGTGATGTAGCTGACCGCCGTCATGATCACGCCCCATGCGCCGAACAGCGCCAGTCCGACGTACGAGATGGTGATCGGCGTCAGGACCATGCCGATGAGGACCACCACGACCTGACCACTGGTCATCACCGCAGAGTTCGTGAGGATCCGCTTCCCTCGAAACTCCTCACCCCGCCTCATCTGCGGGGATGGCTGCTCGCTCCCCTCGGACGTCACGGGCGTATCCTGCCATAGCGATGGGCGCTGACCGCTGTCCTGGCAACCACAATGGCCACCGTCAGTGGATAGGGCTCACGGCGGCGGCGAGGTCCTGCAAGCGCTCGATGAATGCGTGCCGAGAGAAGCTGGCTGCGTGTGATCGGAGGACCTGCTGATCGGGCGGGTCGGCAAGCAGGCGATCGAGGGTGACCGCGATGAGGCTGGGCTCGAGCTCATCGAAGAGGAGTCCTGTCGTTCGATCGATGATGGTGTCGAGGTAGCCACCCGCGCGCAGGGCGATCGTTGGGGTCCCGCACGAGGCGGCTTCGAGTGGCGTGAGGCCAAAGTCCTCATAGGACGGAGCGATCAGCACGACGGCGGCGTGATAGAGCCACCTGAGCTGAGCGTCGGTCACTGCGTCGAGCATGCGAACGTTCGACGGCTGTTGTGCCTCGAGCTGCGCTCGCAAGGGTCCACCGCCGACGTGGATGAACTCCAGGTCGGGTCGGCGGCGAGCCATTTCGAAGACGACGTCGACGTTCTTGTAGGGGAGCAGGCGGGAGACGCTGAGCACGAAGCCTGCATCGATCCCCGGGACCGGCGTGAGCGGTCCATCCGCATCGAGTGCGGGTGGGGGGCTGAGGACCTCGGCGTCGATCCCGTACGCCTCGTGAACCATCGTGGCCACCGCCCTCGAGTTGACCAGGTAGAGCGCTGCTCGATGGGCCGCCCGCTGATCCCAGCGGCGCAGCATCGGTCCGAGCCCCGCGGCAGCGGCCGTGGCGACGGTGCGGAACGATCCTTTGGATCGAAGGCTTCCCTGGTATCGCTGCGGCTGATAGAGCCAGCGAGCTGGCGCGTGGCAGTAGACGATCACCTCCCCCTCTGTGCCGATGCCATGCGCCCATCCGCTGGAGCTTGCGATCACGACGTCTGCGTCCACCTGCATGGTTGAGAAGGTGGGCGCGAGCAGTGGGAGGGCGAGCCGGGGGTTTCGCCGGAGCGGCGGGATGGCCTGCAGGTGCGATGTTCGGACATCGAACTCGCCGAAGGCGGGAAACGTCTGCGACGGCTCATAGACGCTGGTGTAGAGCGGGCTCGATGGAAAGCCGGTCGCCATGATCGCAGCGACTCGCTCCGCGCCACCTCGCTGGGTCAGGTAGTCATGGGCGAGCGCGACGGTGGGGCCGACGCCTGACTCAGTAGGCGCCAAGTCCCCGCACCATGGCCGACGGCGTCTCAAACATGATGCGAAGATCCCACGCGATCGACCAGGACGTGACATAGAGGTAGTCGAGCTGGCGCAGCTCGTCGGCGCTCAGCTCGTTTCGACCGGAGACCTGCCAAAGGCCTGTGATGCCTGGGCGCACCTCGAATCGGCGAGCACTCCAGCCGTCAAGATCCTCGGACTCTGCATTGATGAAGGGGCGGGGCCCCACCACCGACATCTCACCCTTCAACACGTTGAGGAACTGAGGCAGCTCGTCAAGGCTGGTGCGGCGGAGGAAGCGACCCACCTTCGTGATCCGAGGCTCGATGCGCGCCTTGTGCCGACGCTCGTGCAGCGGTGTGTCGGCGTGGAAGTCACAGGGGTCATCCTCGACAGCCTCGGTCGCCTCGTCTTCGACGGTCATGGTCCGGAACTTGAGGATGTTGAAGGCCCGGCGACGACGGCCCAGCCGGGCCTGGGTGAAGAACAGGGGCCCGGGCGAGGAGAGCTTGATGGCCAACGAGAAGATCAGACACAGGGGGGCGGTGACGATGAGCGCGATGACCGATACCGCGATGTCGAGAGCTCGCTTGGCAGCCTTGTCGAGCTTCGTGTGCAATGGGGGAGCGACCTCGAGGAGCGGGAGCCCGGAGAGGTCGGTCAGCTGAGAGCGCCACGAGATGAGCTCGAAGCTGCGCGGCACGATGGAGACCGTCGCGTCAGGGAGGACTTGCCGATAGATCGATGCGGTCTCGTCGCCGATCTTGCCGGTAGAGCCCACGATGACCTTGTCGATCTGAAGATCCTTGACCAGGGTGGGCAGGTTCTCGATGGTGCCAAGTGCAGCGTCGGGAACTGGTTCGCTGGACACGACCCATCCCACGAGCTCGAACCCATGCTGGATGTCCACGTGGGTGGCGATGCGGTTCTTGCGAAGTCCCGAATCGACGATCAGCACTCGGATAGGTCTGATCGTGAGCGCCCGATGGCGGATGAAGGTACGAACGATCGGCACGAGGACGAAGGCAACGACCGTGATCGCCACGACGTCGACGCTCGAGGTTCGATGCGTGCCCATGAACCGATGGAAGACGTTGGACAAGAAGAAGGCGAGCAGTCCGGCGAGGCTGATGCCCAAGAAGAAGTCCTTGAGCATGGTGAAGGTGCTCTGGTTGGGGCTCCGCAACGACGCTCGATAGGTACCAGCGACTGCCATGCCAAGGACCACGGTGAAGGGAAAGAAGGCGCAGTGCCGAAGGTTCTCCCAGTAGAACGCGAATTGGTTGTACTTCGAGTTGGCCACCAGCGCGACGAGGAAGACCCCGAGGAAAGCGGAGACCACGGCGGCGACGAAGTCCGCTGGGATCAGCCACCAGGTCCAAATGGGATCGTCCCAGCGATGATGGACTGATGATGCCTGCGACGGAGTAGGCCCTTGGGCCGCAACGGGCGTCGTCGGCTCGTGCTCTGTCGTCGTCACCGCGCCCACCCCCCGTCACGATCGGTCCCAACCCTGTCGCCGGCAACACTACAAAGCATTTCTGGATGCTTTGTGGCGGATCGGTGAATATTCCTCAATCTTGCGCGAACGAGCCGAGCGCGTGGACGCCCCCGTCCACGTGGAGGATCTCTCCCGTGGTTGCCGGAAGCAGATCACTCAAGAGCACCACGGCGGCGCTCGCAACTGCGGAGGAGTCTGAGACGTCCCAGCCAAGCGGCGCCGACGTGGACCACGAGTCCTCGAACGAGCCGAATCCAGGGATGGACTTGGCGGCCATCGTTCGGATGGGCCCGGCAGCGACGAGGTTCACGCGAATGCCGTCGGGTCCGAGGTCGCGTGCCAGATAGCGGTTGAGAGACTCGAGGCCGGCCTTGGCCACACCCATCCAGTCATAGAGGGGCCACGCTCGAGATGCGTCAAAATCGAGACCGACGACCGAGGCCGATGGAGCGGCCTCGAGCAGTGGTCGAAACGTGCGGCACAGCGCAGCGAGGGAATAGGTCGAGATCGTGAACGCGGTGGCGACCTCTTCGGCGCTGGCGACGAGCATTCCATTTCCGAGGCAGGCCTCGGGAGCGAAGCCGATCGCATGGACAACGCCATCGAGGTGCCCGGTGAGCGAGGCGACCTCTTGACCCGCTTGATCGAGCTGCTCAGCGTCTGTGACGTCGAGCTCGATGAGCTCGGGGGCCTCAGGGAGCTTTCGCAGGACCCGACGGGTGAGCGACAGGCCTCGCCCAAAGCCGGAGGCGATGACGGTGCCACCTTCTTGTTGGATCCGCTCAGCGATGCCGAAGGCCAGTGAGGCATCGGTGAGGATGCCGGTGACGAGGATGGTCTTGCCGTCGAGGAGTCCCACGGCGACAACCTAGTTCGCTCGTCTTCGGCGTTGGCTGTGCGATGCTTTGCGCATGAACATCGGCATCATCGGCGGAACTGGCCCAGCGGGACGAGGATTGGCACTTCGAGCGGCAGCGGCCGGTCACCAGGTGACCATTGGTTCGCGTGATGCGGCTCGGGCGGCGGACGTCGCGGCGGGCCTCGTAGCCGAGACGACCACGATCTCAGGGGCGATCGCAGGGGCGACCAACGAGGACGCTGCTGCTGGGCGCGACCTTGTCGTGGTCGCCACTCCCTGGGATGGAGCGGTGGCGACGGTCAAGCCGCTTGCGGCGACCCTCGAAGGCAAGGTCGTGGTCTCCATGGTGAACGCCTTGATGAAGGAGGGGCGCGAGATGCTGCCGCTCTACCCGCCTCGTGGCTCGATGGCGGCGCAGATTCAGTCGGCGCTCCCAGGGTCGAAGCTCGCCGCCGCCTTCCACCATCTGCCAGCCAGGGAGATGGAGAACCTCGACTCAGGGCTCACGGCTGACGTTCTGGTGTGCGGCGACAGCGACCAAGCTCGTGCAGCGACCATCGAGCTCACCAACTCGATCGATGGGCTCCGGGGGATCGACGCCGGTTCGCTTGCCCAAGCCTCGCCGATCGAGGCGTTCACGGCCGTATGCATCTCGTTGAACATCCGGCACCGTGCCCACTCCACGGTGCGCATCGCCGGCCTCTAGGAGACCTGAGTGGACCGGGTGAACCTCTACGACACGCAGCGACGCGGGATCTACCCGATCGAAGCGGGACCAGTGGTGACGCTCTACAGCTGCGGCATCACGCCCTATGACGCTGCGCACCTCGGCCACGCATCGGTGTACATGACCTTCGACGTCCTCCAGCGTCGTCTCCGTGATCTCGGACATGAGACGCGTTGCGTCCGCAATGTGACCGACGTTGACGACGACATCCTCCGCAAGGCCCGCGAGCTCGGGGTTCACTATCTCGATCTGGCAGCCGAGCAGATGGCGATCTTCGATGCACAGATGGATGCGCTTGGGCTTCTTCCGATGTACTCCGAGCCCCGAGCGACGTCGGCGATTTCTGAGATCTTGTCGTTGGTGGGTGAGACCCTCGAGCGAGGTGCGGCCTACCAGGCGGGCGGTGCGGTCTACTTCGATGTGCACGCCTTCGATCGCTTCGGGCAGGTGAGCCACTATGACCGGGCCGAGATGCTGGCCCTGGCCGCAGAGCACGGGGGCAACATCGATGACCCCTTCAAGCGGGATCCCCTGGACTTTGTGCTGTGGCAGCCCTCGAAGCCAGACGAACCAGCCTGGGAGTCGCGATGGGGTCCTGGCCGACCGGGTTGGCACATCGAGTGTTCGGCACTGGCCCTTCGGGATCTTGGCGAGACCATCGACGTCCACGGAGGTGGTCGTGACCTCGTGTTCCCGCACCATGAGTGTGAGGCTGCCCAGAGCGAGACGGCCACCGGTGCTCCATTTGTTCGCCACTGGCTCCACGTCGGCCTCGTTGCGCTTGACGGGATCAAGATGTCGAAGTCGCTGGGAAATCTTGTCTTTGTGAACGACCTCCTTGAGGAAGCGGAGTCTGCAGCGGTGCGTCTGGCGCTGCTCTCGCACCACTACCGCTGGGATTGGGAGTGGCATCATCAGGATCTCGAGGACGCCATTGAGCGCCTCGCGCGCTGGCGTGCGGGTTCATCGGGTGATGGGCAAGAGCCGCTCCGACTCGTGCGAGAGCGCCTCGACGATGATCTCGATACACCCGGCGCCCTGCGCTGCCTTGATGAGGCCGCGGCACGTGGCGCCGATGTCGAGGCAGCGGCTGCGCTGCTCGGCGTTACCCTGTAGCGACCCCTACGACCATGAAGGATTGCTGATGTCTTCCGAGGTACTCGTCCGCTTGCCGGATGGCTCAGAGCGCTCGTTGCCGATGGGCTCGACAGGCCTCGATCTCGCAGCCTCGATCGGACGACGGCTCGCAAAGGATGCGTTGGCCATCAAGGTCAACGGGGTGGAGCGAGATCTCTCGGAGCCCCTGAGCGATGGGGCATTGGTGGAGATCCTGACACCCACCTCACCCGCAGGTCGAGAGGTGCTTCGTCACTCAACCTCCCATGTCCTCGCCCAGGCCGTGCTTCGCCTCTGGCCTGGTGCGCACTATGCGATCGGCCCGGTCATCGAGGATGGTTTCTATTACGATTTCGCGCTCCCTGGTGGGGCACACTTCAGCGACGATGATCTCGAGCGGATCGATGCCGAGATGCGCGCCATCATCAAGGAGGATCAGCCGTTCGAGCGAGCGGAGCTCGACCTTGACGCGGGTCTCGCCGTGTTTGCCGAACAGCCGTACAAGGCGGAGATCATCCGCGCCGTCGCTGAGGGGGCCGACGAGGTCGATGCGCCGGCCGGCGCATCGGTGATCTCGACCTACCGCAACTCAGAATCGTTCACCGATCTCTGCCGTGGTCCGCACGTTCCGTCTACCTCGCGCCTTGGCCACTTCAAGCTCATGCGCGTGGCGGGGGCCTACTGGCGAGGTGACGAGAACCGTCCGCAGCTCCAACGGATCTATGGGACGGCGTGGGAGTCGAAGGAGCAGCTCGCCGAGCACTTGTTCCGACTCGAGGAGGCGGAGCGTCGCGACCACCGTCGGCTCGGCGCACAGCTCGACCTCTTCAGCTTTCCTGACGAGGTCGGTCCAGGGCTGGCGATCTTTCATCCTCGAGGGGGCACGATTCGCCGCGCGATGGAGGACTACTCGCGGGCCCGCCATGTGGAAGAGGGCTACGAGTTCGTCTACACGCCACACGTGACGAAGAGCGATCTCTTCGAGACCTCCGGACACCTCGATTGGTTCGCCGACGGGATGTACCCGCCGATGGAGCTCGATGACGGGCAGCGCTACTACCTCAAGCCGATGAATTGCCCGTTCCACATCTTGATCTTCCGATCCCGGCAGCGCTCGTATCGCGAGCTGCCGATCAGGATGTTCGAGTTTGGATCGGTCTATCGCTATGAGCTCTCTGGTGCGGTGCACGGGCTGACCAGGGTCCGAGGCATGACGCAGGACGACGCGCACATTTTCTGCACCCAAGAGCAGATGGAGCAGGAGCTGACGACGACGCTCCGCTTCGTGCTCGACCTGCTCGGTGAGTTCGGTCTCCATGACTTCTTCCTTGAGTTGTCGACCAAGCCCGAGGGCAAGGCGGTCGGAAGCGACCAGGAATGGCAGGTGGCCACCGAGACCTTGCGGTCAGTGGCCGAGGGAGCCGGTCTCGACTTGGTCCTCGATGAGGGTGGAGGCGCGTTCTATGGCCCGAAGATCTCAGTCCAAGCCCGAGACGCCATCGGAAGGACGCACCAGATGTCCACGATCCAGCTCGACTTCCAGCTCCCGCAACGGTTCGGCATTGACTTCGTAGGGGCCGACAATGCCCGCCATCGGCCGATCATGATTCATCGTGCGCTCTTCGGTTCGGTCGAGCGCTTCATGGCGATCTTGATCGAGCACTATGCCGGAGCCTTGCCCACGTGGCTCTGCCCCGAGCAGATCCGGATCGTCCCGGTCCGTGATATCCACGAGGACTATGCCTATGAGGTCTCTCGGCTGCTGTCGGCAAAGGGGATCCGAACATCTGTGGATGAAGCGACCGAGCCACTTGGATCACGGATCCGCAAGGGCAAGCTTGAGAAGGTGCCTTACATCGTGGTGGTCGGCGATGATGACGTGACGAACCGCACCGTGGGCGTGAACCGGAGAGGATCGGATGCTCCAGATCGTGGGATTGCCCTTGAGGGCTTCATCGCCTCGATCAGCGCTGAGATCGAGTCGCATGGCTCGCCCGAGCTTGCACGATGAGCTTCGATCGGCTCTGGGCGGACTGGCGTTCTGCCTACGTGGCCGGTGCCACCGAGGCGTCTCGAGCCGGGGGAGCCTCTGAGTGCGTGTTCTGCGCGCTGAGTGCGCAGCCGCCGAGCGCCGATTCCGGAGTGATCTTTGAAGACGAGACATCGTTCTGCGTCCTCAACGCGTTTCCCTACGGCAGTGGCCATCTGCTCGTCCTCCCCAAGCGACATGAGTCTTCGCTTCTCGGGCTCGACGAGAGCGAGCAGATCGGACTTTGGCGAACGGCGGTGTCGGCGGTGGGGGCGATCGAGCGGGCGTATGGCCCGGACGGCATGAACGTCGGAGCGAACCTCGGCGAGGCGGCGGGCGCGGGCATCCCTGCCCATCTCCACCTTCACGTCCTGCCTCGGTGGAACGGAGACACCAACTTCATGACGTCGATCGGCGAGACTCGAGTGCTTCCTGAGTCACTGGCCTCGGCGTGGGAGAAGCTCTCTCGGGCGTGGTAGCCCGATCACGACCCCGGAGAGCCACTGAATGCTCGGGGGGCGGTGGTATCCTTGGAGGCAAGCAAGCACGGATGCTGTGCCGAGGTCGTCCATCAGCGGCCTTCAACGGGATCCACTAATCGTCCGACAGCCGCGATGGCTGCGGGAGGGACCCAATGTTCGACGGCCGCTGGCGGACCGCAGTAGATGCGAAGACGGAGCCCGTTGGCTCGTGGCTGCAGCGTCATGGGATCACCGCCGATGTCCTCACTGCGACTGGTCTGGTCTCGGCCACCCTGACGGCGATCTCCGTGGCGACCGGCCACCTGCTGCTCGCCGTCTTCCTGCTGACGTTGACGGGCGCCCACGACCTGTTCGATGGGCCTGTGGCCAAGGCGGCTGGAACCTCGTCGCTCCGTGGATCGTTCTTCGACTCGGTGACCGACCGGATCGCCGACGCCCTCCTGATGGGTGGTGTGTCCTGGTACCTGATCTCTGAGGGCAAGGGTCACCTTGCCGTCCTGCCGCTGGCGATCCTTGGGGTCACCTTCCTCGTGTCCTATCAGCGGGCCAAGGCGGAGTCGCTCGGACTGGCGGCCAAGGGAGGGCTGATGGAGCGGGCCGAGAGGATGATCCTCCTTGGTGCCGGCTTCTTGATCTCGCCGCTCTTGATTCCGATCCTCTGGCTCCTGCTCGCCCTCACCACGCTGACGGCGATCGGGCGCTTCGTGAAGATCTGGCAGGAGGCGAGCGAGGTCTCCCCGCAGGCGATCCAACGCAAGAAGGCAGCCGTTGTCGACTCGCGGTGGCGTGAGTGGCGGCTCCGCACGATGACGGAGCGTCGTGAGACACGTGAGGACTCGGTGACCGCCCGATGGAGGGCACGGCGCCTGGAGAGCCCGTCGGCACGACCGATGCGCTCCCGTCGCACCTCATCGGGGCGCCACACAACTCCACGTTCGTAGCGCAGATGAGCGAGGCGTCGGCGAGGCGTCGCTACCTGTTGTGGCGGTCTCTGGGCACCGTGCTTGAGCAGCTCCCCGTCCAGCTGGCGGTTCGTGTGGCGGAGGTGATGGGGGCGGCGATCGGGCAGAGGACGACAAGCGCACGCACGGCAGTCCACGAGAATCTTCGATCCGTCCTCGAGTTCGGTGCCGACGAGCCCGTCGATCCGAGAGTGCTCGATCGCTTCACCACTCGAGCCTTCGCGTCCTACGCTCGCTATTGGGCCGAAGGATCAACCTTGCCTGCTCAACGACCTGGGTTGATGCACTCGCGCATCGACATGGTCGAGGGGACGGAGGCGCTGACCAAGGCAATGCACGAGGGGAACGGCGTGGTGGTTGCCCTTCCGCACGTTGGAAGCTGGGAGTGGGGCGGTGCGCTGCTGGCCCGGATGGGGTTCCCAATGACTGCGGTCGCCGAGCAGCTTGATCCCCCCGAGCTGTTCGCGTGGTTTGTGGCCAAGCGTCGAGCCATCGGCCTGGAGATCGAACCACTGGACCAACGAGCGGGCACCGTGATGCTCTCGACGCTGAAGGCTGGGGGCCTCGTAGGACTCCTCTGCGATCGAGACCTGACAGGGGACGGGATCGGTGTCGAGATGTTCGGACGAACGGTCCAGGTCCCCACGGGTCCTGCGACGTTGGCGCTCCGCACGGGCGCTGCGCTCTTCGGGGGCGTTGTCTACTCCGGTCCGGGCGCACAGCACACCGCCCACATCATCGGACCGATCCCGACCGAGCGAGAGGGGCGGCTCCGAGGCGATATCACTCGCGTGACGCAGCTCCTTGCGGACGAGGTCGCTGGTCTCATCGCTCGCCGACCGGAGCAGTGGCACGTCTTCTCCGATGCGTTTGCCAGAGGCGGGGAGGGGTGAGCGCACCATCAGTTGCGATGGTGTCGCCCTACGACTTGAGCGTGCCGGGGGGTGTCCAAGGGCAGGTGCGGGCGCTGTCGGTCGAGCTGGCTCGGCGTGGCCAACGGGTGATCGTGGTGTCCCCGGGATCATCTGCGGACCCCACCTTGGCCTCTGCCGGCGTGACGCACCTTGTCGCAGGTCGAACCCACCTCTTCCCTGGCAATGGGTCACAAGCGCCGATCACCCTGTCGGTCAACGCTGCTCGATGGGCTGCTCGGTGCCTCCTGGACGACGGCGTGTCGTTGATCCACCTCCACGAGCCGCTGACGCCGCTCCTTGGGTGGCCCATGCTGCGCTCCCCGCAGCGGGCTCTGGTTGGCACCTTCCACCGATCTGGCGACGACGGGCTCTACCGTGCGCTCGGGCAGGCATTGCGCCCGTGGAGTTCGAACTTGGATGTCTCGGTGGCCGTCTCCGCCGCCGCAGCAACGACGGCACTGCGGTGTGCTGGCGTGCGTTGCGAGGTGTTGTTCAATGGGATTGACGTCGCTGCTCTCGAAGATGCTGAGCCATGGCCGACGACGAGCAAGGTGATCCTTTTCCTCGGGCGAGACGAGCCGCGGAAGGGTCGGTCGGTCCTGCTCGACGCGGCCCGCACGCTGCCTCACGATGTGGAGGTCTGGGTCACAGGCGAGCAGGGTGGCGATGTGGCACCCGACGCCGGTGCAACGGTTCGATTCTTGGGACGGATCGATGAGCACGAGAAGCTTCGACGTCTCGCGGCAGCGGATGTCTTGTGCGCTCCCTCGCTGGGCGGGGAATCGTTTGGCGTCGTCCTGCTCGAGGGGCTCGCTGCGGGGTGCGCCGTGGTGGCCTCAGACATCGATGGGTATCGCCAGGCTCTAGGTGAGCATGGATCGTTGGTTGCACCAGGGGATCCCACCGCCTTGAGTGCAGCGTTGACCGAGGCGCTGGAGGCGCCGCAGTCACGGTCAACGGCTCGACAGGCGTTCGTCGACCGGTGGTCGATCTCGAAACTCGTGGATGCCTATCAGGCCTGCTACGAGCGGGCCCTGGGCGCCGCTGCGCAGCGGCAGCGGGGCTAGCGTGTCGGCCATGAGCACCCCGTCCTCTCAGCAGCGAAACAGGTCGCGTGGTGGCAAGTCGCGCTCGTCGCGAGGACCACGCACCGTCTCGGGCACCCCCGTCGTGATCCCAACCGTGCCGGGCGGTCCGCTTGAGGGGATCGACGCAGAGCGGGAGCGATCGGGGAGGTGGCCGAGCATCGCTGCTGCGCTCTGTGGCGTCGTCGTTGGTCTCTTCGGAGCGCTCATCGCAATTCCCGGTGGCCCCTTGGTGATGATCCCCGTCTTCATCCTCCTGTCCGTGGGTGTCGGCTATTTCATCCATCACAATGCTGCGTCGGCAGCAATCAACGCGATCGCTGCCACGGTGGTTCCGCCCGGTGCCGTCCCTCGGGTCGACGCGCTGCTCGACTCTCTCAGTGCCTCGTTTGGAGTCGCGCTCCCGGAGCTGGCGCTGCTGGATGACGCGGTGCCCAACGCTTCGATCGTTGCGCGCCGCGGCTCAGCGACCGTCATCTTGACCACAGGGCTGCTCAACGCACTCTCCGTCGTCGAGCTCGAAGGGGTCCTCGGGCACCTCTTGGCGCGAGAGCGCCTGGGATCGGTCGCTCGATCAACCACGGGGGCAGGCATCGCGGTGCTGCTTGGACCGATCGGTCGTGCAGGCTCTGTATCCCATCGGCTCATCGGCGAAGGTGGCCTGTTCCGGGCGGATGAGATCGCAGCCGTGACAGTGCGTTACCCCACCGGGCTGGCCGGTGCGCTCTCGGTCATGGTGGGCAGCCCACTACCCGTTGCCGGCTCGTTCTTCGCCAGTCGAAGCTACGAGACCCTTCGTTGGCTCTTCGTCGACCCATCCATCGCCCACCGCGCCGCAGAGGATGATTTCGACGACGTGGACGCCACGGGCGTTCGACGAGCTGCTCTCCTCGAGTGGTAGGCCAAGGTTCCTGCTCGACTCATTAGGATGCGTTCCATGAGTTCGATTCAAGACAACCAGTCCGACCGCGCCCTTGGCACCTTCCGCGTGAAGCGAGGCCTCGCTGACATGCTGCGTGGAGGGGTGATCATGGACGTGGTCGACCCCGAGCAGGCGAAGATCGCCGAAGATGCTGGCGCCGTGGCCGTGATGGCTCTTGAGCGCGTCCCATCCGACATCCGTCGGGACGGCGGGGTTGCCCGCATGAGCGACCCGGCCATGATCGAGGGCATCCAGGCGGCCGTCACGATCCCGGTGATGGCCAAGGCGCGAATCGGCCATTTCGCGGAGGCACAGGTCCTCGAGTCACTTGACGTTGACTACATCGACGAGAGCGAGGTGCTCACCCCGGCCGATGAGGCGAACCATATCGACAAGTGGGCGTTCGACGTCCCCTTCGTCTGCGGCGCAACCAACCTTGGCGAGGCGCTGCGGCGCATTGCAGAGGGTGCGGCGATGATCCGTTCGAAGGGCGAGGCAGGCACTGGCAACATTGTCGAGGCGGTGCGACACCTCCGATCG
>Ga0164297_10001209_pt1 | contig 27930 bp, 23 predicted proteins | sample GEODES058metaG_FD_113539 | JGI IMG/M metagenome (GOLD analysis project Ga0164297, IMG submission 113539) | Dystrophic lake water microbial communities from Trout Bog Lake, Wisconsin, USA - GEODES058 metaG | ecosystem: Environmental > Aquatic > Freshwater > Lake | place: USA: Trout Bog Lake... | reverse complement strand
GGGGTAAAGCGCTATGAAGAACAAATCCGACACAGAGAGTTACTTCACCTCGAAAGGCTTGCTAAAAAGCACAATATGCAACTGATAAATACCTAAAGCGAATACTTGTCATTGGCAGCCCCGCCGAAGGCCAACAACTGCAGGATTGAGCCATTCAGCCCTGTCCGGCGACAGGCAGGCATTCAGCGATTGCGTATTAACGAGCCACCTCCAGTTTCAAACTTTTATTCCCTTCCCTGCATCGCAACTCCACCAAATATACCCCCGCCGGCAACTGCCCTACAGGCAGTGTCACCTCGCTGCGCCCGGCACTAAAATGCGTGTAAGGCGATTGGTAAACCATGCGCCCTGCAATATCCATCACATCTATGTGCACGTCGCCATCACTGCTCATGTCAAACCGCAGCGTTGCCCGCTCGTTAGCCGGATTGGGAAATAGCGCCGCGTCTATGGTTTTAATGGCCACGGTTGGCGTGCTCAACGTCCAGTTCAGCTCATTGGCGTTCATTATGGTCGAGTCGCCATTGTTAATGAAGAAAACCATGGCATGCACATTCGCCAATTGCCAGGCCGAATCTACCGTAGTGTTAAAGGTGTAAGAATAAGTTCCGCCCGCATCCATGCTGGCGGGCAGGCTGCCCGGTGCTCCGGTTGGCTGGGGTATTATGGCCCGCGCAACATGGTTGTAGGTCATCTGGCTGGCTGGCACCACTGTTGGCAGTAATTCGTAACCATGCATCTCTCCATTCGCACCGCCTGCATATCCGTTAGCCTGGTTGTAGGCATAACCGCCGTTGTTAATGTTATCTTCGGTAAGCACCAGCGCCAGCCGGTAATCTCCGCTAAGGTTCACTGCTGGCTTCACAGTCACATTCACGGTCAGGTCCTGTCCGTTCAGTGTCCCGCCCAGGTCCAGGTTCGCAAAACCAAACACCGACCGTTGGCTATTCACATAAGTAAAGAAGCTGTCCATCGGCACGTAGATCCTGCGGTCAAAATTCATGTAGGGAAAATAGCCGCCCGCACGCTGCAAGGTGAAGGTATCATAAACCGGGTCTTCCATAATGTCGCCATCATGCACACTCACCCTGCACGCCGGTATATCCAGTGACGGCAGGCTGTCGTAATACACATAGTTCCTGGGCGACCATGAGTACCAGGTACCGTCGCCGCACTCCATGGCCAGTTGCTTGGCAGGTATAAAGTTGGCTCCGTTCAGTACCGCATGTGCGGTATCGTTGTAGTGATAGCTGTCGCTGTCCAGCGTCACCCACATGGTTACCGGGTAGCTGCCCAGTGCGGCCACGGTGTCGGGGATGGTGTGCGCAAAGGTGGTTGTGGAAAAAGGCAGCAGGCTGGCGCCGGTCACCGTATCGCGCATCACCGGGCCGCTTCCCTGCCGGTAGTTCAGCACAAACTGATGTATGGTATCCAGCCCGGCATTGAACACTTGTGCACTGTGCGTAAAACCCTGCCCTATGGTCTGGTAGCTTTTCAGCGGGTCGCCAGGTGTCATGGAAAGTAGTGCCAGGTCTTTTCTCGCCGGCATAAACACTTCTACATTGTCTATGGCCCAGCCCTGCATCCATCCGCCATCGTCGCTGTAACGGAACCCTATGCGTATGTCCGGCGCATTGTCATAGGCCGACAGGTCAACATATTGCGTGGCAAATTGATAGTTAGGTACGCTTTGGTGCACCTGTTGTATCACCGTCCATGTATTGCCAGTATCTGTTGAAATCTCAACGGTCGCCCGCTCTGTATCTCCATAAATGTCGTGATACTCGTTAAAGTACGAATCATACTTCAGCCATGCCCCGGTTATCCCCGAAAGACTGATGTGCGGCGTATAGCTGAGCACGTTCGAATCGTTAGGGTTGAACGTCCCGCAGTCGGCAATACAGGCCACTTTGTTACCGCTTGCTTCAGCAGACATAGGCCCACCTACCGGCAGCATACATATACCTACCTGTCCCGGCAGCCCCGCCTGCCACGGTACTATGCCGGAGTACACATACGGCCAGTCGCTGATCTCATAACCGGGATAGCTGTCAAAATTATCCGAGTAAATGACCAGTTGCGCACGAGTCACAACAGCCGCCAACAAAAAACAAAGTAAAATAGAAAGTCTTTTCATGCATGGTAATTACCGAATGTCCCGAATGCACAGTCCCTCCCCCCTTGTTAAAGACGTAATAGTTGTGCCTAATCTTTGGTCTGACCCCAAATTAGTCATTTTCGTCCATATCTATTTTGTCCTAAGTATTCCAGCGCAACTGTGGGTGTACTGCGCAACAGCACAGACGTTGACATCCCTCTCCACCGGAGAGGGTCGGGGTGAGGCCCCTTCCCATAACTGCGCGACAGCGCAGACATCAAGCCCCCTCTCCCTCGGAGAGGGTCGGGGTGAGGCCGCCCCATTACTGCGCGACTGCACAAACATCGATCACCCTCTCTGGCAGGGAGGGGGCCGGGGCGAGGTCAAAAGGCTCCGGCAGCAATATCAGCGACACACCGTCATGCTTCCACCAGTCGCCACGCGCCAGCCTGCTGCAGTGGATAGTGCCTGTAAGCGAACAGCGCTGCCCGTTGCGCGTCCATTCGTCTATACGCTCCAGCAGGCCATGCGCTATTTTATAGTGGGCATCATAGCTGATGTACACGCGCAGATACAGATCATCGGCTAATAAAGATGGCTCCTGGTAATAACATTTCTTATACTCATAGCGGTAATTGTATCGCAACGCGGACAGGTCGCTGATCACTGCTGAAGCGGTCGGAAATCCTCCTGCCCCCTTGCCATTGAATAGTTGTTTGTCGGCCAGCCCACTTTCTATGATAACGCCGTTGTATTCATTTTTCACGTTTGCTAATTGGTTATCTGCAGTCAAAAACTGTGGCAGCACAAAAGCCGCAACTTTTCCGTCCTCTTGTTTGTGTGCATGGGCCACCAGCTTTATCGCATAGCCTTTCTCCCTGGCATAGCGGGCATCCTGCGCGTGCAGGTTGTGTATACCGGTGTGCAGTATTTTGTTAGGAGCGCTCACAATGCCATATGCATGTGCCAGCAATATGGTTAGTTTGTTCACGGCGTCAATACCCTCCACATCCAGTGCAGGGTTGCTTTCTGCGTAGCCCTTATCCTGCGCCTGTTTCAGTGCAGTTGCATAGTCCAAATGTTCATCGGCTATTTTGGTCAGTATATAGTTGGTCGATCCGTTCACAATGCCGCTGATGCTTTGCAGCAGGTCATTGTCATAATACTCTTCCAGATTGCGGATCACCGGTATGCTGGCGCAGCACGCAGCCTCGTACAGAAAAGGAGTTCCTGTTTCCGACTGCAGCTTCAATAGCTCGGGCAGATGTTCTGCGATCATTTTTTTGTTCGCACTCACCACTGCCTTGCCGCTGCGCAGTGCGTACGTCACAATGTTGTGCGCTGCATCTGCATCATCAATAAGCTCCACCACCACGTTAATGTCCCTGTCTTTTAGTATCTCATTGGGCACCGTCGTAAACAGGCCCGCCGGTGCATTGCGGGGTTTGTCAGCATGCTTGATGCACACCTTCTTTATTTCCGAGTTCAGCGAGCGGTTGGTCTGCAGCACCTGCCACAGGCTTTCACCCACCACACCAAATCCGAATAATCCGATAGTTAATTTCTTTTGAATAGACATGTTTTTAAGTTTTTATTGGTTAAACATTAATTTTAAAGGTGCCGTTGCGTCTTTGCGGTTAAATATTGAACACATGTCACCCTTTAGGGCTGGGGTTTTAAACGCCAACCACACGTTCATTGCCGAATTGTCCGGTTGCCGAATATCTTCGCGTCTTAACGCCTTTGCCGTCAAATGACTTACAACGCAATTCAGCAATTCTGCATCGCATTTCTCTGTTGTATTTCTAATTGAGTCATTCAGCCATTCAGCCATTGAGCATTAATTGTCGCATTCTCCAAATTGTCGCCTTCCATCACATTTCTTAATGCGTGTTCCACATCCGCCACCAGGTCACCTGCATCCTCCAGCCCCACGCTCAGCCTGATGAGGCTATCCACCACACCCGCGGCCTGGCGCTTGCCCGCCGGTATGCTCTTGTGAGTCATTGTTGCCGGATGGCACACCAGGCTCTTAACGCCACCCAGGCTTTCCGCCAGCTTAAATAGTTGCGTACTACAGACGAATTGCTTTGCCGCTTCTTCAGTATCCTCGTGCAGCGTAAATGACACTACACCACCACCGGCGCTCTGCTGCTCAATGGCAATCTCGTGATTATGGTGGGTGGTCAGGCCCGGATAATAGACGTCTTTAACTGCCGGGTGTGCCTGCAGGTATTTGGCAACAGCAAGCGCGTTGCGGCTGTGTTCTTTCACACGCAGGTGCAGGGTTTCAATGCCTCGTATCACCAGCCAGCTATCGTGCGGACTTAATATAGCGCCGCTCGCATTCTGTATGAATTTTATCTGCTCGCCCAGCTCTGGTGTGCGCGTCACCACAAGGCCGGCTATCAGGTCGCTGTGGCCGCCCAGGTATTTGGTAGCGCTGTGCACTACAATGTCGGCGCCCAGTTTTATGGGCTGCTGCAGGGCAGGGGAGGCAAAGGTATTGTCCACACACAGCAGCAGGTTGTTAGCATGGGCAATGTCCGCTATCGCCTCAATATCGCTGATCTTCAGCGTTGGGTTGGTGGGCGTTTCCAGCCATATCAGGCGCGTAGCGGGGCTTATGGCATCAGCCACATTCTGCGCATCGGTGGTGTCCACATAGCGCACGTTAATGCCCAGCTTTTTGTAGATGTGGGTGAACAGCCTGAATGCCCCGCCGTAGATGTCGTCAACGGCCAGTATCTCGTCGCCGCTGCGCAGCAGTTTTACTACGGCATCAATGGCTGCGAGGCCGCTGGCAAACGCATAGCCATTGCTGCCATATTCCAGCCGGGCAATGATGTTTTCCAATACGGCACGCGTAGGGTTGTTGCTGCGGGCATAATCATAGCCCTTGTGCACGCCTGGCTCGTCCTGCACAAAGGTGGACGTCTGGTAAATGGGCACTGAGATGGACCCTGTTAGCGGGTCAACGGGAATGCTGTGGATAAGCTCTGTTGTCGGATTCATTTTTTCCTGGTTTTTATGGTTAACAATTTTGAATACTGAATTGTTGGCCACTTACCAGGAGAATTACCGGCGAGCTTTATTTCTCTTCACGAAAAATAAAAAGCTCCCCGATAAATCAGAGGAGCTTTAGTTATGTTGATCCCTCACGGGAACATCTGCAACTATTACGTCTGACTTATCTTCCCCGTCCGTTTCACCGGTCGGGATGGAATTAGCACCAGCTTTCCGCCACTGGGCGGAAGAGGTTGCTAAGGCTTCACAGGGCCATGACCCTCTGCCTTTCTTGATAAGCGGCTTTTTTAAAGAACTGGTGCAAAGGTAACGGCACAGATTTCAATTTTCCAAAAAAATCTTTGCTCCCTTTTTTCCTCACTACTTCTACTTACTACTTTTTACTTACTACTAAACGACGATCTACTAACTGCTGTCTTTCTATTTACGACTACTTTTAGGTTTTCACTTTTGACTTACCTCACGCCTGCGGCCAAAAGCTTACAATTAATCCCCCTGCCACTATCAGCGCACCACCCACCAGCACCGGCGTTGACGGCACAGATTTAAAGGTAAAATAGCTGATGATCTGCCACATCACAAAGAGCGTTGCGATATACAGACCCACCACTTTGCCAAACTCTATCGGCGCCAGGTTCAGCGAAAAACCATAGCCAAAAAGCAGCAGTGCGCCAACGATAGCGGCGCCTATGCGGTAAGCCCCTGTATATTCGTGAATACACTTCCGCACCAGCGCATCGCCGCACACCTCCAGCCCCGTGGCAATAATAAGCATCAGCAAAATGGTGACGTTCTGATTTATTTTCATGATCGGTTACAGTATTTAGTAATTAGTAGATGGTAGTTCGTCGTTGTTGGTGCTTTAATGCTGATAACAGGTTGAAGATAGTAGATAGTGGATTTGGCTGGCTGACAGATGTACTAATTGCAGCAAAGGCGATCTGACAAGTACTAAATTCCATCTACTCGCGCAGCCACTAAACGACTATCTACTAAGTACCATCTACTATCTACTGAAACTATGCTTCAGCACCGGAATAGACTTTTATCTCATTATACACCGTATCCCTTTCCACCGGTATGCGGCCTACAGATTCTATCATGTCACAAAGATCTTCAGTGGTCATGGATGGGTTTTGCTCCTCAGCACCCGCCATGCTATAGATCTTGGTAGTATCGTCAATGGTGCCATCCAGGTCGTTCACGCCAAATGACAGCGTGAGCTGTGCCGTCTGCTTGCCCAGCATAGGCCAGTAAGCCTTCAGGTTGCGGAAGTTATCCATAAAGATGCGCGCTATCGCATACAGCCTCAGGTCTTCTATCACCGTCGTCTCCTTCACATCGCTCATGTCATTGTTCTTGTTACGGAACTTCAGCGGAATGAAGCAATTGAATCCTCTCGTCTCATCTTGCAGGGCGCGCAGGCGACTCATGTGATCCACACGGTGCTCGTATTTTTCTATGTGGCCGTAGAGCATTGTGGCATTGGTATGCATGCCCAGCTTGTGCGCAGTGCCATGTATGTCTAGCCAGCCATCGGCACCCACCTTATCGGCACAAATAATGTTGCGCACATCTGCATGGAAGATCTCTGCACCACCGCCCGGCAGCGACTGTAACCCGGCATCTTTCAGCTTCTGCAGCCCCTGCTCAGTGGTCAGCTTCGCCTTGCGGAACATATAATCCAGCTCCACAGCAGTAAAACCTTTTATGTGCAGGTCAGGTCTGTGCTCGCGTATCTTGCTGATGAGTTCGCAGAAGAACTCCAGGTTCATTTTGGGGTGCACGCCACCTACTATATGTACCTCGGTTACCGGCTGGCCGTCATACTTTTTCACTATGTCCAGCATCTGCTGCTGTGTCAGCTCCCAGCCCTCATCGCGGTGGGCATACACGCGGCTATAGGAGCAGAAATTGCACGTGAACACACAAACATTGGTCGGCTCTATATGGAAGTTGCGGTTGAAATAGACCTTGCCGTGGTGCAGTTCTCCGGCAATGTGATTGGCTAAGCTGCCCACAAACCCAAGTTCTCCTTTTTCAAACAGTAGCAGGCATTCGTCATCGGTAATGCGCTCCTTGTTCTTCACCTTTTCTGCAATCGACAGCAGGCCCTTATCCAGGTGCGTCTGCTGCAGTATCTCATTTATGCTCAGTAGGCTGGTCATCGTTACTTTTTCAGTTACATGCATCAAGTGCGCCGCAAAGTTACAAACTTTGCCCCTCCTTCTGATTTATTCTACCAATAATCGCGATAGTCACTTTAAATAAAAAAAATGCCGCCCAACCGGGCGGCATTTCAAAATATCATTCCAATACGATTACTGCAAAGTAACCTTCTTAGTCACGCTGCCATTCGCAAAGTCGAACTTAACGATATACAGGCCCGGAGCCATACCTGTCAGGTCAAGTGTATAAGTGTCTTGCTTTTCGCCTTTCACCTTCATCACTTCCTGGCCGGTAATGCTCAGCACAGTTATGGTCTGCAGTGTTTCTTCAGCCGAGTTCATCGAGATGTTCACCTTGCCGCTTGTTGGGTTAGGGTAAACATTCAGGCTGCTTCCAGCAGGCACCTCAGGCAACTGTGTGGTAGGGCATACCAGCAGGCTTGGGTTCTGTGTCAGGTTATAGTTTTCGCCTACAGTGCCGGTACCTGTTGCACCGGTGCCGCTGCCCGTCATCAATACCATAGATGCCATGGCTGATGCCTGCATGGTGGTGAACATGTGCATCGCATCATCATCGGTATAGTCCATGTAGCTGAGGCAGGCGATACCGTTAGGCTGTGTGTTGGTGGTGCCATGCATCTTGCAGCAGTCGTTGGTAGTGCCACCGGTAATGGTATAACCAGGGTTGCCATAAACCGCGTCAGACTCAGGAGGTGTGTCAGAAAGACCATCATCAGAGCCGGTACCGGCTGTGCAGGTGATGCCGGCATCTTCGCCAGATATAAGGCCAGAACCGGTAATTGTAGCTGTTGACGACCATGTTGAACACATACCGCCATCATCACCCCATGGGTGCCAGATCTCAAAGAAGTGACCTGTTTCGTGCGTCAGCGTGCGGCCCAGGTTATAAGGCGAAAACCAGCCGCCACCGCTGTAAGAGCCGGTGCCGCTTGGCGGTGTGCCATAGGTAATGCTGCTGCTGCCTGGTGCTACACCGCTGTTAGGGCCGGTGCAACCAAGGCTGCTATACAGGATGCACACACCTTCGTCGTTAACAGAGAAACCGCCAGCGCCGGTCATGCTCTTAGGCACGGTAATACCCAGCAGGCCAGATCCGGAACCAGTGAAGTTAATGCACCATACGTTATAATATTTGGTCACATCCCATGCAGCCAGGCCGGTAGATGCCTGCTTCGCTGTGTGGAACGACTGATTCACATCGCTGAAGCCGCTGCCACTGATGATCTTGATCTCGTAACCGGTAGCACATGCGCCTGTGGGAGATTTCAACGCCAGGCCAAAGCTGATGCCTGCATTGCCATAAAGGCTCTTCCAGTTAGCCGGGATGAGTGTAGAGTCAGCATTGTGTTTGTTGAAGTCACGGTTCAGCACAGCTATCTGCGAGTCGCAGCGCTTGGCTATGCCCGTTGCACCACCCATTTGCAGAAATTGGGCAGAGTCTAGCACAATGTGGAAGATCACCGGCACGGCAGATACCGTTGTGGTCTTCTCCGCGTGGTTATTCTTATAATCGATGTAGGCCTGTGCACAGGCTTCAAGGCTGGCCCTTTGCTCGCTGAACTTCTGTGCCCAGCTCGGGTCCTGGCCGATAAGGTTTTCGTGCAGCAGTTGCGCACCGCAACGCCGCTGTGTCTGTGCCTGTGTGCTGAATCCACCTGCCAGCAACAGGGCTCCGCTCATGAGCGTAAAGATCTTTTTCATTGTCTTTTAGAACTATTGAATTTGATAAAAAATTAACTTTTACGAATTCAAAAATAATCATTATCCCCCGTTTTCTAAAATAAATGGGGCGAATTTTTGTTTACAAGTTAATTACAGTGAGGCAAAAACGAATGGAGGAAAATTATTTTTTCTTTTTCCGGGTATTGATCTCATCGCGGATGCGGATGGCCTTTACATAGTCTTCCTGGTCCAGCACCTGTTGCAGCAAGGTGTTCAGCTCATCCAGGCTCATGTTCTTTATTTCCGACTCTGCTCCGCTATCTGCCGATACGGTCACCGGGCTGCCGGCGCTATCGCCCGTGGCTTCCACCTGGCTCTCGCTCTGGTCCAGGTACAGGCCCGCAGTTTCCAGTATGTTCTCGAAAGTATATATTTTACAGTTGGCGCGCACCGCCATCGCCAGTGCATCGCTCGTGCGCGAGTCTATTTCAGTGGTCTTTCCATCGGCCTTGCATATCAGCTTCGCAAAAAAGATGCCCTCCTCCAGCTTGTAGATCACCACTTCCTTCAGCTCCACGCCATAGGTCACCATAAAATTGGCAAACAGGTCGTGCGTAAGCGGGCGGCTGGGTTGCATATGCTCCAGTGCCACGGCAATGGCCTGCGCTTCAAAGCCGCCTATCACTATGGGCAGGCGCCGCAATCCGTTCACTTCGCCCAGCACCACGGCATAAGAATGTGTCTGTGTGATACTGTGCGATAAGGCTACAATTTCGAGTTCTATCTTTTTCATTTACTGTGTATAGCTCAGGCGCTCGATCCGAGCTGTGAAGGTAAGGTTTTTTGTAAAAAAATAATTCCTTTAAAACAGTGTGGGCGCGGCCGGATCCTGATCTTCATCAGCCGGTTCTGCCACCAGCACTATATCCCTCAGCTCGTCGCCGGCAAGGCGCGTGCCTATGGTCTTCCAGCCGGTCACATCCAGCATTTCGTGCAGGGCCACTTCCTCCTCGGCCATGTCGTTGCGCTTCTTGCCCGTTTTCATAATTACCACCGGCTCGTCGGCCATTGTGGCAAACTGCAGGTAGTTGCCCTCGCCCTCGCGGATGAACAGGTATTTGTTCTTCAGCGCCTGGCTCTCTATGCGGAAACGCTTGGCGTTGAACTGCCGCGCCCGTGCATCATAATACACAGCCGTCACCACCTTTTCCGGGCTGAATTTCTCTATCAGCAGCAGGTTGTCTATATCATAGCGGTTGGTCAGCTCAAAGTCCGTCAGCTCATAGGTGCCGTCCTTGTAAAAGGCTATTATTTTATCCTTCTCTTCAAAGCGGCCCAGTGCTGTGCCATTGCCATCCTTGTTCAGGCGGCCCACCGTATGGTCAAACCATATTTTGGGTGCCGATAGGGTACTGCGGCCTTTTTCCTTCAGGCGAATGCTGCGCACCGGGTACTTCGTCACCTGGTTGCCCTGCGCGCTGCGGCCCTTTATCTCCAGCTCTTCAAAGGCAAAGTCCAGCGTTTTAATGCGCGCCTTGCTGTCGGGCGACAGCGTCAGGGTGATCACCTCGGCCTCGCCATTGGCATTGGCCGTAAAGTAGCTCACCTTGCTTTTGGGTGTGCCTTTCGTCAGGTCATATTCCTTGTCGCGGGTAATGCCCGTTACATTAAAGCGCTTGCCATAGGTGATGCCCGTTTTGCCATCCACATAAAGCATGTTATAGGTGGTGCGCTCGTTGTTCTTCTGAAAGATGGCGAGGTACATGATGTCCTTGCCCACAAACGTTTTGTCGGCCACCTTGGTCACGCTCATCTTCCCATCCTTGCGGAAAACGATCACATTGTCCAGGTCGCTGCAGTCAAACGCAAATTCGTCCTTCTTCAGGCTGGTGCCTATAAAGCCTTCTTTATAGTTCACATACAGCTTGGTGTTGGCTATGGCCACTGCATTGGCCTGTATGGTCTCAAACGGGCGAATCTCCGTCTGCCTTTCGCGGCCCTTGCCATATTTCTTCACCAGGTTCTCATACCAGGCTATCGCATACTCCACCAGGTGCTCTATGTGGTGCTTTACCTCGGCAATGCTGGCTTCTACGCCCTTTATGTGTTCGTCTGCCTTAAAGCTGTCAAACTTCGATATGCGCTTGATGCGTATCTCCGTCAGCTTCACAATATCTTCCTGCGTTATCTCGCGGCGGAAGAGTTTTTTGTATGGCTTCAGCCCTTTGTCTATCGCGCCCAGCACCCCTTCCCACGTCGTCTGCTCTTCAATATCGCGGTAGATGCGCTTTTCAATGAATATCTTTTCCAGGCTGCTGTAGTGCCAGTCGTCCTCCAGCTCGCCCAGCTTTATCTGCAGCTCGCGCAGCAGCAGCGCCTTGGTGTGGTCCACCGAGTGCTTCAGCAGGTCGGTCACCGTCAGGAACTGCGGCTTATCGCCACTCACCACGCAGGCATTGGGCGATATGCTGATCTCGCAATCCGTGAACGCATACAGCGCATCTATCGCTTGTCCCGTATCCACGCCCGGTGCCAGCGCCACGGCCAGCTCCACATCTTTGGCTGTGTTATCGGTTACGCTCTTTATCTTGATCTTGCCATTATCGTTGGCCTTCAATATGCTGTCCACCAACTGACTGGTAGTGATGCCATAGGGCACACTCTTGATGAGCAGCGTCTTTTTATCGGCCTCCTCAATGCGGGCTCGCACACGGATCTTGCCGCCGCGGCCGCCATCGTTATAGTTCGTCGCATCCACCATGCCGCCCGACGAAAAATCGGGGTACAGCTCAAATTTGCGGCCTTTCAGGTGCTTGATGCAGGCATCCAGCAGCTCGCAGAAGTTGTGGGGCAGTATTTTGGTGCTCAGGCCCACCGCAATGCCATCCGTGCCCTGTGCCAGCAGCAGCGGGAACTTCATGGGCAGCGTGATGGGCTCGTTCTTGCGGCCATCATAGCTCAGTTGCCACTGTGTGGTTTTGGGGTTAAAGGCCACCTCCAGGGCAAACTTGCTCAGGCGCGCCTCTATATATCGGGCAGCGGCGGCGGGGTCGCCGGTGCGGGCATCGCCCCAGTTACCCTGGGTTTCTATCAGTAGGTCTTTCTGGCCCAGGCCCACAATGGCATCGCCAATGCTGGCATCGCCATGGGGGTGGTATTGCATGCTCTGGCCTATGATGTTGGCCACCTTATTGAAGCGGCCATCATCCATCTCGCGCATGGCGTGCAGGATGCGGCGCTGCACCGGTTTCAGACCATCCTCAATGGCCGGCACCGCGCGCTCCAATATCACATAGCTGGCATAGTCCAGAAACCAGCTCTCATACATATCATTGATCATCACCGTGCTCCCCGGCCCGGTGTATTCATTTTGTTCGCTCATCTCCGTCAGTGAGGTGCAAAAATATTATTTGGGTGGAATTTGTGGGCGGGAAGTTTTTGACAGGATAGATAGGTTTATTTTAATGTGTGTTATGTATCTGAGCTTTTTAAAAATTGCATTCGGTGTAGGTGTTTACATCAGTAAGCGGAAAACTCTTGATTAATGTTAAAAGCTGGTCAAAGGGATTTCGATGAGGATGCGGTCAAGAATCGGCTATTGCATTTCTGAAAATGCGTAACAAGGTTTAGGTATAGGGTCTTTCAATTTCATTTTTTATCATTTTTCTAATTCGCGCGAATCCTGATTCGGAACTTAGTCCGGAAAAGGCCCCCCCCTTTCGCCAGTCCTTCGACATTATTCGACTATTTTGAATCAAATTTCTAAATTCGTTTTTAGCATTATCTCCAACTCCGTGACGCTTTAAAAGCTCTGCATAAAGTATATTCAAAACTTTTACGCCCAAAGTTTTTTGTATATAATATTCATTTGAATAAAAAATGTTCTTTAATTCTCCAATTTCATTTTTGGCGATAGATTCCGAAAAGCACTCGCGCCATTTTTTTTGAATTATATTGGTCCATATGTAGTCAATATCGGCAGCGATATCTTTGGCCAAGCTATCGTAATAGTCGATTAGTTGATCATTTCTAACTGGGGGGTTGTGAAAATTCAGAAATTGTTCCACTATTGGTTCTATAGATTCACCAAATAGAGTTACGCCCACTATTCCCAAGGAAATTTCGGAATGAATATCAAATTTTATTGCTGAGCTCCAGACAGAATTAGTGTTGTTTTCCTTTAGGTGGAATGCTGTTTTGGTGGAAATGTGTTTGAGCCTGTTCGAGGATGATGTGATACGATTTTCTCTTATCTCGTAGTCAAATCTCGCGAGAGTAGCGAGATCGGTGCTTATTTTTTTTGCGGTAGAGTTAATATCTATAAAAGCCTCGAGCTCTACTGACCGGTGTTTTTCGGGACTAACCAGTATGGTGATATTTAATAAGAAGTTGTTAAGCGAATCATGATCTCCAGCAGCGGCTCTTATTCCTTCAATTCTGTGTTGACCATCTACTATCCTGAATATTTTCCCGGCATTTGTTACATCTACCTCAAAAATATCACCACATGAGTCACTTTTTATGTACTGGTCGATCTTATGTTGGTCTGTTCCCAAAATTATTGTAGTAGGTAATTTAAATCTATTTATGTTATTAGTAATATAATTTTTTATTTTCAAATAATGAGATTTGTTTGGCTGGCGTTGATAGCCATCGGCGTCTTGCTTGTAAACTAAAACTTCGCTGAGAGCAGAAATTACAAAGAATGGAAACACTCCGGTTATGTATTCTTGGTCGTTTTGCTTATATCGTACTACGCGAATTGATACAGTATTATTTGACATTTTCTTCTATTTTATGTTGTTTATTACGCTTTCAGCGGTTAGGACACTTGGTATCGATTCTTTTACAAGTTCCCCTTTTTTCTGGTCCGCTCTAGTATCTCTTTCATTCTTTCGTTGGTACTCCTTAAAATCATAAACAATTGCTTCCAAAGAGGGAATAATTCTATTTTCATTTTGGTTAAACTCTTGCTTTAACGCCTCCAGAATTTTCGTTGTATCTTGACCCAGTGAACTTAATGCATAGACCATCTTAAGCACATCTTTAAAAGCCTCACATTCGTCAATGAAGTATTTTTCTTCTTTTTCGATCAGAAATTCTTGGATAGCGCCCTCTACTTTCAAAATATGAACAAGAGTTTTTTCCGAAAGGAATATTTCAAAAGTTTCGAAATATTTGCTGTATTTCGTTATTCTTTCTGCGAGCTTTTGAGAATTTTCTAATTCCCCAGCAAGTGCTTGGTTTTCTCTTTCAATAACGCTGAAAATATGGTATGATAATAGATCTAAAAAATCCGATAGTATATTTTCATAGTTCTCCTCTAACAAAACGATTTTTTCGTTTAGAACACTCCAGTTGATATATGCTGCTTCAATAATTATTAGCTCGAAAGAATTGTTTCGAATAGAAATATAGTGTACTAACCGTGGTTCCTTAACACGAAAATCAAGAAATGAACAATCAAGATCGACAATAGCTTTAGGCTCTCGGGCATTCTCGAAAGCTCTTCTCTTCGCGATTTCCAAAAAACTAGCTATTTTTTCGATCTCAAAGGCGATACCCAATTTTTTTTGTATCTGTGGTACAAGCTCTTCATTCAAAGCCTGAAGAGTTGTTAATTGTTCTAGATTATTTTCAAACTTGCTATTTGAATTTCTGAGGCCCAACAAAAGTTGATCGATATCGTCCAATAACTTACCAATGTTATTCATTGTGACTTGATTTGTGTTTCTGATGGGTGAAACAGAATAGTCCTTATAAAAAAGGGCATGGTCCATGTCACCCCATGCTTCCTCAATTTTGCTTTTTATTTGTAGTTCGAAAGAATAATTTGCTCTAAAAACACCTTTTATTTTAAAAATTGAAAGGCCGTTTTTCATCGCCTGAGGTTGAAATTCAAGGTCGTTATTATCCAAGACAATCTCTTGTATCTCTAAATCTTCTTGATGAGCGCGTAGGAGGCTAAGGACTTGGTGGCAGTCGTGCCTAAGCTCGGTTACAATTCTTATACCAATTATATCAGGTATTCCTTTCAACTTTTTAACGACAGCCGCTTTGTTTGTTTCGACGTCCCTTGGTTCACTAATATTCAATGTGCGAACTAGAGTGAAGCCATCATTTTTTCTAACAAGTTTTTCTTTCAGGCTTTCCGCGCTTTTGATCCGACTTTTGAACGAATAGTATTTGATAGGGTTTACGTCGTTTTGGCTCTCCAAATCATAAGTCTTCGCATGTAGATCCAGTATCCCTTTTATTCTCCTTGTTAATTCAGAGGCCTCATGATTTAACGTGTCTTTGAGATCATTGCTGAAAATTTTTATTATAGCGTCGAATACGGCTATATTTTTATCTATTAAGTCTGGCACTTCAAAGGATTTTATTTTACAAATTATATTTCGGCAGCAGTATTTTTTGCTTTTGGGCTTTATTAAAAGATAATAGACCTGTCAAAACTGGGTATTAAAAAATCGCTCGCGTTCTTTAATTCGGTGACTGCAGATTCAGTCTACTGATATTTCCTTGAATCTGTTGCATTGCTTCCTGCAAATGAGATATCTTCAAAGATTGATTTTCCAGTTGCTGGCTTCGCTCAGCATCAGTCCGCATTAAGTGAAATTCCTTCAGGCGGCTCATCTCATCATTGGCTACCACAAGGTCTGCTTTCAGTTTATCATATTGTTGTTGCAGCTGTGTTAGTTGATCCTGCATCTTTTGCCGCTCAGCAATTTTTGCGGCAGTGGCGACTGCAACGGAGTCATCATGTTGCTTTCGCTTTTCAGCAATTTCCTGGGCGCTTGGTCCGCACGATGCCAGGCTTATAGCAAGAAGGAGAACGGGTATTTTATGATTCATTGAGGTGTAGATGTTAATAGCAGTAAAATTATTTAATGTTATTAATACTTGCTACCGTTATTTAACGGTATTGGGTCAATATATATTGACTTATGTTTGTATTCTTATTTTATTACACGTAAATATAACGAAATGGGGTTATTTCTACTGTTTATACTGTTCATTATTTTTCTCATCATCTTTAAGAATAATAAGCACGTCAAACCCATTGCAAGGTTTGTAAATGCAGTACTTTCCCTAATTCTTTGTTTTTTCGGAGGAAGTGTTTTTGGTTTTTTTCTGGGTTATTTGTCCTTCGGGAAGGTACTTGGCACCAATATTTCATTGAATGCCATTCTTTCAGGTGGCGACGATTATTATGGCCACATCCCAGAAATAGTTCTTAGTCCGATACGCCAAAAGATATTTATTGCAACAGTTTTGGGTGCATTAGCGGGCGTCGCGATTTACCTGATTGTTACTGGAATTAAGACGAAACAGAGCAAGCGTCATACTACATCTTTTGTATCCCTTAGCGACGAATTAATAAAGCTCAGTGAACTGAAAGAAAAGGGCATCATCACGCAACGCGAGTTTGATGAACAAAAGGAGAAGTTGTTGAATCAATAAGCAGGGTTTACTGCAATATCTTACCAGTGCAGCGTAGTCTTCCAAAACAACAAAAACAGATTATTACGAGGTCGCTTCGTGCCTCGCGATGACACAAAAGTGGTGGGCAGATTTGCGGCAGCGGTAAGTAAAGAAGCTTAGCCAGCGAAAAAACAGCCTGTCCCGATTATTTCGGGAGCGGCTCGCGTGGTCTATGTGCGGTGGGGCGTTTTTTTTCGCCGGCGCATTGCGAGGCACGAAGCAATTTGGTTCTTTCTTTTTGCTGTTGAAAAGAAAGTAGAGAGCGGTAAGTAGCCCACGGAAAGCGAGTGAAAAATACTCGCGGCATTTGGGGGCCTGAGAACTATCTTCTCCGAACTCCGCGCCGTTGTCCCGGATTCTTAAAACGCCATATAACACCTGCGTTTCCGGTAAGCGCGTAGTTTTTCAGGGCGGGATGTTGATCTGCAGCAGGGCTGCCTGACTTGGCTAAATCGGTTAGTGTATATTGTATTTCCGGGCCTGCGGTAATGCTCCACCTGCCGTTAAGGTCATATGCCAGGGTTGCATGAGCGATGGCCCAGAGGCTTGTCCGATTGAAATTAAAGTCGAAAGTTGTTGCAGAAAGCGTATAATCGTATTTGTTTATATTATTGCTCAGATCGTTCTGTTGGCCTGTTTCCCTTACAGAGGCGTTGTATGATACAGCGATGCCAATTCCAGGATTCACATAAAAATTGTGGCCCAAACCGAATTGGTAGGAAACGGTAACAGGTACAAGGTAATGAGTGTACAGCTCTGTATTGATCACTTCAATAGATGTGAACTCAGCGTATTTATAGTGCTCTTTGTAGCCCGTTTCCAAGTAAGAAACACCTATTTCCACAACCCAGTTTTTATGCTGGTACCCAAGGCTGAGCGAGGGATTAATGGTGACGACATTTGCCAATGGTTTTGTCCAGATCATGTCCAGATTTTCATAGGCAATTTTTGAAGTTGTATTCGTGATGCCAATACCGACAGCCGGCTGAAGAAAAAATCCATTTTGCGCTGTGGCTGCTGTAACAAAAAAAAGCGGAATAAGAAAGAGTATTCGGTTCATAGGTACATATTTTTATATAGTAAAGATAGTGTATTAATAATTTTAAATTCCCAAAAAAGTTTACAAATATTTATGCAAAAGAGCATGCTTTAGAAGGCCATGGTTGCCTACATCACCCCTCGTTCAGTGTAGTATTCCCAAAAAGCAAAACAGCACAGTCAGGCACATTCTCCGACAATGTCTCGGCGGTTGGCGATCTTCAGATTGCCCTGAGGCTGCTAAAAACTTATCCACCCACAACCACCTCACCACCAACCAGCAGCAGACGCCCGCGCTCCCTTTTGTGCATAACACCCTTTGCGTAAACCCCACCACCAACCTAACTTGCAACCGGCTCTTTCACATAAAAGCCATATGCCAGACACCATTCAGAACCACGCGCCCCGGCAGCCAACCAACACACACCCGCACCATCGCCCCACCCACCAGGCCAAACCGGGCAATGACCCCAATCGCGCTGTGGACAGCAAACACCTGAAAACGAGACAACAGCAAAAGCCCCGTTGATAACCATTGCCCGATTTCTGTGTTTTAAAACCATCGGGCAATCGGGCAATGAGAAGGATGTCAGCCAAAAAACAACAGTCCCAAAAGAGCTGCGACGCCCATAGAAAAGCGAAAGCAAAGTTGTCACAGCGGGCCACAATATCCGCTGCGACGACACGCAGCAGAGCTACTTTTTGCACGCGGAGCGATTTGCAAAAAGCGGCGCTTTGCGAGGCACGAAGCAATCGGTTCTTTCTTTTTGCTGTTGAAAAGAAAGAACAAAGCGGTAAAGAGCGCTAACACCACAACAGATGAATGGAAAGTAGAGAGCGGTAAGTAGCGCTATCACCCCACCCACCAAAGCATACATGCATAAAAATAAATATTGCTAAATCATCATTATATGTTATCTTTAGTGCAAAGGGCGCAAAACCCCCAACGCAAACCATTCAAACACCCGTCTTAAAAACCAAAAATATACCATGAAAAGAAAAGCTATCCTTACCCTCGTTGGCATCCTGGCATCGTTCGCCTGCACCCGCGTTCAGGCGCAGACATTCACCGCAGGCCACACCACAGCCATTGCCATGCCCGCCATGTCGCACGACTCAACCCTGTGTTCTTCCCAGTGCAATAGCCTTTACACCATCATGGTCGATAGCTCATACGTGGGCGATACGGTGCTCATCATCGATGCCACAGACTCCATACTCAGCCAGGCATATGTAGATACCATCGGTACCTCTCCGTGGACATTCGCTGTCACACTGCCACTCCTTAATAATTTTGTGAACGATAACAACCTGGTTGGCGGCTCGGCTTTGTTCATGGGGCACGCCATCAAGCTGGTTCGCGCTACCGATACAATACCTTCCCTGCTCAATAATTTTTCGCTGCCCGTTCCTTATCCGTGCGGCTACGGCGCTCTTTCCGGCCGCGTATACGTAGATAACAATGGCAACTGTACTTACGATGCCGGCGATCAGCCGCTGGAGGGCATCTGGGTCAACGAATCGGAGGTGCTCACCAGCCCATCCATGTCTGGCCTCAGCATTCAGAATTTTACCGATGTGACGGGCGCTTACGCAATGTCCGTGCAGCAGTCGTGGATGAGCAGTTACACAGTGTCCTTGCCTTCTGCTTACGCTTTCATTTTCCCCACATCGGCATGCTTTTCGGGTTCTTATACGTTCACTACATTGCCAGTCACCAATGCCGATTTCCCGCTGCAGTGCACCGGCAACGATGATGTGATGTGCTGGGTGCTTACCAATAGCTTTGCCCGCCCTGCCACCGGCTTTTTTGTATATCCGACTGTCAGCAATACCGGTTGCGATTCCATATCCGGCAGGCTCACGTTGATCAAAGACAGCCGTGTATTGTATGATGCATCGCTCACCACAAATGCCCCCGACTCCGTTATGGGCGATACCCTCGTCTGGCATTACAACAACCTCACCAATTTGAGTGCCGGCGGATACTGGAACAGTTTTGTATCCGGGCTGCACCTGGTGGCAGATACCTCGCTGCATGCGGGCGATACATTGTGCTTCCATATCTATGCCGATGTGCCAGCTACCGACATTTACCCCGCCAATAACGATTATACGGTATGCATACCCGTTGTGGCTTCTTACGATCCTAACCTGAAACAGGTAGCCCCGGCCGGTTCCGGCGCATCCGGCCTCATCCCCGCCACTACCGATTCGTTGGTCTATACCATCCACTTCCAGAATACAGGCACAGGCACAGCCTACAACGTGAGCGTGGTAGACACGCTGGATAGCCACCTCACCGCCTCTTCGCTGCGCATATTGGCTGTGAGCAATAACATGAACCCCGAATGGCTGGCGCCGGGAGTGGTAAGGTTCAATTTCAATGGCATCCTCCTGCCCGACAGCACCGACAACGAGGCTGGCAGCCATGGTGCGCTCAGCTTCAGCATAAAGCTGCATAGCGCCCTGCCCGAAGGCACACAGATACAAAACACCGCCAATATTTATTTCGATTACAATCCACCGGTGCCCACCAACACCACGCTCAACACCATTGAGGGCATCACCGGCGTCAATAACATAACCAATGCCGCCCTTGCCGTGTACCCGAACCCGACGAGCGATGGTATATATATATCAGGCACAGCCGCAGGTATGCTATCTATGACCAATGTTGAGGGCAGGGTAGTATTGCAACAGGCAGCCAACAGCAGTGGCCGCACATATATGGATATGAGCAGCCTGCCATCAGGCGTTTACTTCCTCAAAGCCAGCAGCGCCAATGCCAGCACAGTGGTAAAAGTGATCAGGCAATAAAAAGATCAACGACACCCCCCCCACCAAGCCAAACCGGGCAACGACAAAAAAGGAAATAGGGTTGTAAGCAGTAAGTAAAGAAGCCTGGCCAGCGAAAAAACAGCCTGTCCCGATTATTTCGGGAGCGGCTCGCGTGGGCAACGTGTGGTGGGGCGTTTTTTTTCGCCGGCGCATTGCGAGGCACGAAGCAATTTGCTACTTTCTTTTCGTCCCGTAGCACTGCGGAAAAAGAAAGAACAAAGCGGTAAGGAGCGCTAACAAAACTACCGCCACGCGGTAAGGAGCACCAACAGCAGAACAGATGAATGGAAAGTAGAAAGCGTAATGGAACTGCTACATCACAAAAGCACTAAAACCCCCAGTTGGGCCGAAGTATCGGCGTTACCCTCAATGGCATGGTAGGTATAGTTTTGGAATTATATATGTTGCCAACTACTTGTACCTCCCTGCGCGGGCAACCGGCGCGCTATAGCAGGTGATTTGTGTGTCCATTTGCCGGTTCTCTATTTGTGCCTATCTTTATTCGGGTATGGATAGTCAGGAGCAGGTATCGTCGGCTAATTGCGCCACATGCGGGCATGAGCTCACGGGCAAATACTGCCCGCAGTGCGGCGAAAAAGTGCTTCATGAGAAGGACAAACGAGTAGCTGTATTTTTTGAGGAGTTTGTACACATCCTCTTTCATGCCGATAATAAATTTCTGCGTACGTTCAAGAAGTTGTTCCGCAAGCCAGGCAGCATCACAGGCGACTACCTTGCCGGAAAGCGGAAAATGTTTACATCGCCGCTTACGCTGTTTTTCATTGGCAACTTCATCTATTATCTGCTGCCGACGGTAGATGTGGTAAGCAGCCGGTACGTATCGCAAACACAGGGGCAGGTCTACTCAGCAAGTATTATAACCAGAGCCGAGCACAAACGCATAGAAAAAAAGTGGACGCCCGGGCAAATGCAGGAACACTATGATGATGAATGTGGACACGTATCCAAAATGATGCTCGTCCTCATGATCTTTTTATTCTCGTTGCCGTTAGCTATGTTGTTTTATGGCAAACGCACCTATTATTACGACCATGTGGTGTTTGCTACTGAAGTCATGAGCTTCCTGATATATGGCATGTTCCTTCTGTTGCCGGCATTGCTGGTGGCTGTTATGAAGATACTCGGATATGGCTTCAATATCAGGTTGTCCGGCGATGCAATAGTAAATTCCATATGGACTGTGGGATCATTATCATTGGTGTTCTGGACATGGCTGGCTGCAGCCGCAAAAGCTGTTTACCGGCAAAGCTGGCCCGCCACGCTCATCAAGACATTTATAGTGGTGTTGAGTACCGTGGGCATCGTCATCCTTTACCGGTACATTCTGTTCTATGTGACGCTGACCATGTTGTAGGGGCAGTTTTAGGCATGATCACCCGCCATGTGCCTTGCTCAGCGCATCGCGCACATCCTTCTCGGTTTTGAATTTTGCCTTGGATGGTTTGCCATTCAAAGTGCCTTCAAAGCCGCTTTCTATGCCAGTGTTGGCATCGTCCATACGCATAAGTCGGCCGGGCAGGGGAGGGGCTACGTTGTTGTAAACGCGGTTGATGTACCGGGTGCCTCTGCCGGCCGCCGTGTTCTGCTGCACCGTAGCCATGATCACCAGTTCTTTGGCCTGGTCGCTATCGGCATTGGCAAAGAATATGGCGCCGGGTTTCAGCACGCCGTCGTCCGTGTTGAATGTATCAACGAACATGCGCTTATAGGTATCTTTCACTGTAGGCGTAAACAACCAGACTACCGTGCGCGAATGCTCTTTCAGCGGGTCTTCGCTCTCCGGCAAAAAATAATGCTGGGTGTAGAAAGTAAGCAGGGCGGGCGTTTGCGACCACTCGCTCGTCTCCACTATCCTTTGGTCCTTCCCTGCGAATTGGGTGTATAACGGGCGTACTCGGGTAAGGAATTGCACTGCGGGCTCACCCGGTATTCTGGTAACGATCTGGCCCATGTTGCCAACCGCCTGCACAGCGGTAAGCGGGCTGCCGAAAAATTCAGTGCTGCCGCGGTCCATGCACTTTTTGATGCGCATATCCCAAAGGTGCTGTTGAGCGGTATCATCGTTGCCTTCCGGGTTCACGGCTTCATCATAGGCGCGCTGGGTAGCATTATATTCATCCATCAGCGTCTGCGACAACTTGTCAATCTCATCGTTGTATTTGTCAGCGCTGTAGTCGTGAGCGGTGAGTTGCTGGTATAATTTACGGGCATACAGCAGGGCAATGTCATAGTGGTCCTGCTCATGGTTCAGTACATAGCCAGAGTATTTTTCGTGCTTCGTGGATTCGCGCACAAATGCCCGGCTCTGGAACGCGCACTTTACATGAAAGGTATAATGCACCTTGTTGTCGTCAGTGATATGGCCACTGTCGGCGGTGAAGTAGATGGCGGGGCACACATAGGCCATAGCTTGCAAATTGCGGGCAGCAAGGGCATCGGAATAGTCTTTATCTTCTTTGCCTTTAAAGTCGTCCCAGGTAAGGGTGCGGTAGTCAACCGTAAATCCTTCAGGGGCCATCCACTCCTGTTCCTGGCCATGGGCAATGGCGACCAGCAGAAGTGCTGTAAGGGTCAATATTCTTCTCATAAGGTACTTACGCGTAAAGATACCAAAGAATATGAATGTATATGGGGGCTGTTTTTTTTGGCCTTTTTACCTGGCCAGAGCAATGCAAAAAGCGGAGGCATTGGCCCCCGCTTTCTATAAAATGCTGGTCCCTTTATTACGCATTCATGCGGCTATAGTCTGTATAACCCTGTGGGCCTGGGGTATAAAATGTCGCTTGATCCGGCGCAACCAGTTCGGCGTCTGCCTCAAATCTTTCCACCAGGTCAGGGTTGGAAATGAACGGTCCGCCGAATGAGATCAGCTCAGCGCGGTTACTGCTGAGGTCTGCTTCAGCGCGCCCAGCCGTATAGCCGCCATTCAATATGAACGTACCTCCAAAAATAGCATGCAGCTCATCGGTAAGCTCCGGCGTCATGGCAAAGGTCAGCAGGTGAACGTAAACCACTCCTATCTCCTTCAACCCTTTTACTAGCAACTTGTATTGTTCTGCCTCGTCGGTTGCCGGACTCAGTCCATTGAACGGATTGAATGGTGACAGCCTGATACCCACCTTATTCCTGCCGATCGCAGCCGTCATTGCGGCAGCCAGCTCCAGCACAAAACGGTTGCGGTTTTCTGCGCTGCCTCCATACTGGTCGTCCCTTTGGTTAGCGGCCGGATTCAGGAACTGCATGGGCAAATAGCCATTTGCAGCATGTATTTCCACTCCGTCAAAACCGGCTGCTATTGCATGGTGCGCTGCCAGAACATATTCCTGTATCAGGGCAGGGATGTCTTCTGTTGTTATTGCCTCTGGTGTGGGCATGGGTTGCATACCTGCAGCATCTATCCACATATCGCCGGGCGCGGCAATGGCTGAAGGACCTACAACCTTGCCGCCTTCAGGCATATTGCCGGGGTGTCCAATACGGCCTGTGTGCATGATCTGCATAAATATACGGCCATGATTTTGATGCACCGCATCGGCTACCTTCTTCCAGCCATCTACCTGGGCATCGTTGTATACGCCAGGTATGCGGGCATAGCCAAGTCCGTTGGCTGATGGTGATACACCTTCGGTGATGAGGAGGCCCGCCGTAGCGCGCTGGCTATAATAAGTAGCCATCAGGTCGTTAGGAATGTTGCCAATGGCCCGGCTGCGCGTCATTGGCGCCATTACTACACGGTTCGCCAATTCTATATCTCCCAATTGGAATTTGCTTAATAATCTTCTTTTCTGGTCGGTCATCATAATTGCTATTCTTTAGTGTTTCAATCTCGCGGCAAAGCTAACTTAATAAGTGTACCTACACTGATAGCAATTATGCATGAACGGATAAGAAAAATATATAGCCTGCTTGCGTGCGCTGTATATTTGGCGATGATGCAATCGAAGTCACTGGTCCTCTTCCGGCTGACCTGAGCTTCCAACGGATCACTCTATTTAGCCTGGGCAAAAAACTCGTCCAGGTTACTAAGGCTCATGGCAAAACCTTCCCTGAAGCCCATTTCGATCTGTTTCTCCATACGGGCGAGTGATTCATTGTAGATGGTTATGCGGACGGTGGTTATTCCCTGCTCCTCACTAAAGGTGTAATCCCAATCTGACCCAAATTGTTCCGGGTTGCCGTCCTTGTCAGAAAATGCGTTCCATAAGGCGAAATGCGTTTTGGGGGTAATGGACCTGTATTCCTGCACAGCCCAACGCTCCAGCGTACCATCCGGGCTCACCATCGCATACAGCCTTTGTCCACCCACTTTAAAATCCATTCTCTTTGTACGTGATGTCCACGGCCTTGGCGCCACCCATTGGTCCAGTATCTCCGCCCTGGTGAATGCATCCCATACCAGTGACAGCTCCGCATCAAATTGGCGGGTGATGAACACTTTTTGAGCGGCTTTGTCTACCGTCATGTCAAATTGGAGGTTGTTGTTCATTTCTTTTGTTTTTTCATGTTAGATAATACGTTGTCTAATTGGTTGAATTGAGCTTCCCATATTTGTCGGAGCGGGTTGAGCCAATTTTCTATTTCCTGAATTTTTTTTAGTTCGAGTGAGTAGTAGATCTCCCGGCCTCTCTCTTCTTGCGTCAGCAGGTCGCACTCAGCCAGCACCTTTATGTGTTTGGATACCGCCTGCCGGCTGGTGTTAAAATGTTCGGCGATGGCATTCGGCGTCATGGCGTGCAGGGCTATAAGGCTGATGATGGCCCGCCGGGTAGGGTCTGCAATGGCCTGGAATATGTCTCTCCTTGTTTCCATAATAGTATACTCGCAACTATGTGGTTGCAAATATACGTGCAACTATCTGGTTGCGCAAAATTTACTTTGCAATTTTTTCGAGACGATTAGATCTTTCAATCGGGAAAGGGAGCGGGAGCGATGGAAAAAGGTAAAGGGAGGGTTAGCTCTCGCTCACCGCTCCCTTTACCTTTCTGTGCCCGGGACAGCAATTCATGCCTGCATTACAAAACCCACCTATTATCAGGCATCTATTTGGGGGCTGATCAATTTCCCAGGGAAGACATGTCTATTACAAAGCGATACTTTACGTCGTTATTCTCCAGGCGTTTGAAAGCAGTGTTAACGTCCTGTATGTTTATCTGTTCTATCTCTGCAGTTATGTTATGCTGTGCGCAGAACTCAAGCATCTCTTGTGTTTCTGCAATACCGCCGATATTAGAGCCAGCAAAGCTGCGGCGACCATGAATGATATTAAATGCGCCGACTTCAAGCTGTTCTGGTGGCAAGCCAACAAGCACAAGCGATCCATCATGACGTAGTAGATTCAGATAGCTGTTCACATCGTGTTTGGCCGAAACTGTATCTATGATGAAGTGTAACTGCCTGCCGAACTGCTTCATTTGCTCACTGTCTTTAGATAGTACAGCCTTATCCGCGCCAAGGCGCTTTGCATCGTCGATCTTATCTGGAGAAGTGGTAAATACGACCACATGAGCGCCCATTGCTTTCGCAATTTTAATAGCGAGGTGCCCGAGACCGCCTATGCCAATGATACCCACCTTTTTGCCCGGGCCCGCCTGCCAATGCCTTAGAGGAGAGTACACTGTGATACCAGCGCACAGCAATGGGGCTGCTGCTGCAAGATCATCAAACTGCGGCATTTTTAGTGTGTATTTTTCATCACACACGTAGGTCTTGGAGAAGCCACCAAAAGTATGACCGCCCAACAGTTTATCATTACTGTTGAATGAGAAGGTAACGCCTTCATCGCAAAACTGCTCAATGCCATCTTTACAATACTCACAGTGTCTGCAACTGTCCACTATACAGCCCACCGCCGCCAGGTCTCCAACTTTGAATTTTGAAACGTGATTGCCAACAGCTGTTACTCTGCCCACTATCTCATGACCTGGCACAATAGGGAACTGTGTTCCTCCAAAATCATTCTTGATCTGGTGCAGGTCTGAGTGACAGATACCGCAAAACAGTATCTCCATTTCAACATCGTGTGCTTGGACTGTTCTCCGCCCGATGGTCATTTCCGTTAACGGCTGCTCAATGGCAGTAGTTCCGTATGCTTTGGTCTCCTTTGTCTGCATATAATGTTTCTGTTTAAATTAAATTGATGAATGCTGAGGTCAAAGATGGTATTGCACATCCGTAACCGGCTCCAGCCAGTTTACCACTCCTTTATCGGTATTGATGTTAATGGCAATGTGAATCATCTCGCTATCAGGAGAGGCGCAGTGCCAGTGTATAATACCTGACAGTACATTTATCACGCCCCCGGCAGCAATACGCTGCACAGGTTTGCCCTCTTCCTGATACCAACACGACCCCTCCTTTACAATGAGTATTTGATTCGAAGGATGCGTGTGCCAATTGTTGCGGCACCCGGCTTCAAAATATACATCACTTACATTGCAATTGGTGATCGTGTCGGCCACTACTAATGGTTTTACAAATGCTTCGCCACTGAAGTAGCCGGCCGGTGCAGGTTTGTATCCCTGCTGTTCCATGTATTGTGCTTTCATATATTAAAGTTGTTCTTTTTGTTAACTGGTTTACTGATACCCAGGTTTTCATGCGCATGCAATTCCGGGTGTTCAACTAAGGAAGCCACGAATGCAGCTATGCTTCTTCGGGAAATAGCCGTTCCTGTTTCTGGTTCACCTTTGTGTGTAAGTGTATAGTCTATTTCATCGCCATTGGTAAACCAGTCGGGTCTGAGTATTGTATAGTCTAAGCCAGACATTTCAATAATGTCAGCTAGCTTTCGGTATGGTATAAGAACTTGCTTTAAGGGAGTTTCATAAATACCAATAGAGCTGATGGCTATTACTCTTTTCACGCTATTATCCTTCATGGCTTTAACAATGTTTGTCGCCATTTTTTCGAGGTCACCCGCAAGATTGATGTAAACGATATCTTGCCCTTTTATACATTCACTAACTGCATTATAGTTGGTTGCGTCGCCTTCGATCACGTTGCAGCCTTCTGCCAGCATTTTCGACAGTCTGTCTTTATTGCGCAGGAATAGAGTTACTTGCACTCCATTCAGCTGCTTTAAATCCTCGATCACAAACTTTGCGAGGCTTCCGGTGGCTCCTATTACAATTACCTTTTTCATTATTGCTCTTTAATCTGCTTTTGCATTATTTGGCTGCAAGCTCGCCATACCAGTATGCTGCAGTAACCCCGCCGTCCATCAGGAAGTCACTGCCTGTTATAAAGGCGCCATCAGGCCCCATTACTAGTGCGGCTAAGGCTGCAACTTCATCGGGTGTGCCGGCTCTTCCAGATGCACTCACCTCGATCATTTTACGATAGCCATCCCCACGAGGCCCGTTGAGCTCATCCTTGGCTAATGGTGTAATGATAATACCGGGACTTATAGCATTTATTCTTGCGCCTCTTTTACCCCATCTTACAGCCTCTGCCATTACCCTGAGTGCATTGCCACGTTTGGCGATCTGGTAGGCATTAAGAGGGTCTGTGACCTTGTCGGGTTGAAGCATAGGCAATGAAAGTAATTCCTCAACCGGAGTTGTGGCTAAT
>Ga0164297_10001206_pt1 | contig 27999 bp, 23 predicted proteins | sample GEODES058metaG_FD_113539 | JGI IMG/M metagenome (GOLD analysis project Ga0164297, IMG submission 113539) | Dystrophic lake water microbial communities from Trout Bog Lake, Wisconsin, USA - GEODES058 metaG | ecosystem: Environmental > Aquatic > Freshwater > Lake | place: USA: Trout Bog Lake... | reverse complement strand
TACCCACAGCAACGGAGTATCCGCATCCGCCGACACCGAATGGGATTGACCATTCACGTTTAAGTTAATCATGCGTGGCTCCTATCAATCTTAATTGTCCAGCCGCTTTTGTTGAGAGGCAAGGTGCGAATGCGCGTTTGGGTGGCGGCGTATATGGCGTTGGCTAACGCGGGCGCAATGGGTCCGGTGCCGGGTTCGCCGATGCCGCCAGGGGCTTGCGTGGAGGGCAAAATGTAATTCTCAGTGACCGGCATTTCCGCCATCGTCAGCAAGGGATAGTCGTTGAAGTTTTTGTTCTCCACTCGACCATTCTTGAGGGTTATTTCGCCGCGCAACACGGCGGTTAGTCCATAGACCAAGCCTCCTTGCAATTGCGCCACAATGTTGTCCGGATGGACGGCGACGCCACAATCCACGGCGTTCACAATTTTATGAATCGTGACTTGTTTGCCCTTGACGGACACTTCAACGATGCACCCGATGATCGAACCAAACGACGGGAACGCGGCGATGCCTTGATACCGTCCTTGTGGCTGGTGGCCGTACTGGGCTTTTTCCGCCAAAAAGTTTAGTAAATGAAGATGACGCTGGGCCTCGGGCGCTTGCAAGTGGGCGCGTCTAAATTCCAGCGGATCTTGTTGGACGTAGTGAGCGCACTCATCGATGAATCCCTCCAACATGAAGGGGTTGTGTGAGTCGTTGACGCTGCGCCAGTAACCGAAACGCACGCCGGAGTCGAGGTTGGTGCCGGTGGTTCGGAAGTTGGGTACCGAGTAGGAGTAACTGTTGTCGTAAATGCTACCGGTGTAAAACGGCGCACCTTTGCCACCACGGTTGGGTGCCGACGCACTCACCACGGTGCAATTTAAGCCCGTCAGGTGTTTGTCCTTATCAAAACTCGCGGCAAACTGAATGGCGGCCGCCGGTCGATAGTAATCGTGCGACAAGTCTTCTTCGCGTGACCAGATGAGTTTGACTGGACGTCCCACGGCCTGAGCCGTTTTGGCGGCCTGAGCCGCAAAATCCGATTCGCCGCGTCTGCCGAACCCACCGCCCAAATATTGTGTGTGAACCACCACGTTTTGGACTGGGATGCCGGTGGCTTGCGATACCGCCGCTTGCACCCCTTGTGGGGCCTGAGTGCCGCAATAGATTTCGCATCGATCCCGTTGGACGACCGCGGTTGCGTTCATGGGTTCCATGCACGCGTGCGCTAAAAAAGGCACTTCGTAAACGGCATTCAGTTTGTGATGCGCGGCTTTGAAGGCGTCGTTGACGTTGCCCACATCTTTGGCAACGGTGCCTTCCGCTTGAAACGCCTGATGCATCCGCTGGCTGAGCAGTTTGGAGTCCACGCCGCCTAATTTTCCGTCATCCCATTCGGTGACCACCGCATCGAGCGCTTTTTTAGCACGCCAGTATTGATCGGCGACGACGATGACGGCGTCGTCCATCTCCACGCAGCGAATAAATCCAGGCATGGTTTGCGCTTTGGACGCATCGCAGTGCTTCAATCGACCCGTGAGGGTGGGGGCGCCGCGAACGGTGGCGTACACCAGGTTCGGCAAATCCATATCGATGCCAAATCGCGCACTGCCATCGACTTTCACGGGAACGTCCAAGCGCGCTGGCGAGGTGCCGATGAGTTTGCCGCCCAACAGGGTGGGCGCGCTCGGCACGGGCAACGCCGCGGCCGCGGTGGCGACCGCGCCGAAGGTCACGGAGCGACCGCTGGGCGGGTGCACGATTCGGCCATTGCTGGCCACGCATTCGCTGACGGGAACGCTCAACGCGTCCGCGCCGGCGCGGGTGAGCATCTCGCGAGCGGTGGCGCCTGCTTGACGCAAATCGTTGTACCACCCGCGGACGGAAAAGCTTCCCGCGGTGATCTGCAAATGCACCATGGGGTTGTTGTACTTGGCGTCGGCGGGCGCGTCTTCGATGCGCAATTTGCGCCAATCGCCCATGAGTTCATCCATGAGCAAAATGGCCATTCCCGTGTGACCACCTTGTCCCATTTCGACCGCGGGGGTGATGAGGGTGATGGCGTCGTCGGGCGCGATGCGAATAAAGGCATTGAGCACCGATTCGCTGCTGCTGGCGCTGTCCTTGGCGACTAAGGGAATGCTCCATCCGATCATAAGGCCGCCGCCGGCTAATGCGGTGGTGGCTAGAAACTGGCGCCGTGATAAGGGCGTGGCGACGGTAGACATAGGGGTTCCTCCAACCTGAGGCGCTATTTTAGCTCTTTATCCATGGGGTACAACGCTCAAATCGCCTCCGAGGAGGGTTAAGCGCAAAATATAATTTGTCCAAGACGCTGGCCGGCTGCGCCACTTAGGGAGCCGCCGACGACCGTCCCGGCCACCGCGGCGCTCCGGGGGCGGTGGCATTGACCGTGGCCGCGGCAGTCACGCGCTCGCCGCTGCCAAGCGCTCTCACAAACGCTTGAGTTGCTCGATGTGGCGATTGAGGTCGTTGATTTCCTGCTCGAGAACGTTGGCGCGATGGCGATCTTCTAAGACGATTTCTTCAGGCGCGTTTGCGACGAAACGCTCGTTGGAAAGCTTGCTTTGAATCTTCTCAAGATCGGAGCGCATTTTTTCAATTTTCTTGGTCACTCGCTGCGTTTCGACCGCGACGTCAATGAGGCCCGCCATGGGCACGAGCAAGCGAACGTTTTCCCGCACTTCAATCGCCGAAATGGGTTCGGCCTCGCCGGCATTGAGCTCGCTTAAGTTCGATACATTGGCGAGTTTGATGATGAAGCGTTTAATCCCCTCGAGCGTGATGCGCTGTTCATCATTGAGGCCCACCAATACGACGCTTAAGGGTTTGGATCCGGGAATGTCCATAACCCCTCGGATCTTACGAACCGCGCCAATCAACATCAAGCCGAACTCCATTTGTTTGGCCGCCGTGGCGTCAAACGTTCTCGCCTCTGGCCAGTGGCTGGCTGCGATCGACGATTGGGCGGTGTTGGTGAGGGCGCGTATGCGTTGTCCAATGGCCTCGGTGATGAACGGCATTAACGGATGCAAGGCGCACAGCAACTGATCGAGGGTTTGCAGTAAACACTGTCGCGTGCCACGGCGTTCCTCCATGGGGGAGGCTTCCGATTGCAAAATGGTTTTGGTGAGTTCCAAATAGCTGTCGCAGAAATCGTGCCAGGCAAAATCATAAAGCGCTTGGCTGGCCAAATCGAAGCGATATTGTGCGATGGCTTTTTCAGTGGTGTGCAAGCAATGCTGTAAGCGCTGCGTGATCCAATGATCCGCTGGCGTTAATTGTTGTGGTCCAGGACCGGGATCCTTCTCGGTCGACATCACCACAAAGCGAGAGCCGTTCCATAATTTATTACAAAAGTTTCTAAATCCTTCAATTCGGCCGACGTCAAAGCGAATGTCGCGGGAGAGGCTGGCCAGCGAGGCAAAGGTGAAACGCAGCGCGTCGGTGCCGTAGGAGGCGATGCCGCCTGGGAATTCCTTGCGCGTTGCTTTTTCAATCGCACTTTTGAGTTTGGGTTGCATTAAGCCCGTGGTGCGTTTGGTGATCAGCGGCTCTAATTCAATCCCATCAATGAGATCGATTGGATCGAGCACATTGCCTTTGGACTTGGACATTTTCTGCCCTTGAGCGTCTCGGATCAACCCGTGCACGTAGACCTCACGGAAGGGGACTTCATCGGTGAAGTACAGCCCAAACATGATCATGCGCGCCACCCAGAAGAAAATAATGTCAAAACCGGTGACCAACACGGAGGTCGGATAAAACGTTTTGAGTTCTTGATCGTGATTGGGCCAGCCCAGCGTCGAAAACGGCCAGAGCGCCGATGAGAACCAGGTGTCTAAGACGTCCTCGTCTTGACGCAATCGAACGTCATCGGCAAGCTGGTGCTTGCGTCGGACATCGGCCTCGTTGCGTCCGACGTACACGCGATTGTCCTCATCGTACCAAGCGGGAATGCGATGGCCCCACCACAGTTGCCGACTGATGCACCAATCTTTGATGTTGCGCATCCATTCGTAGTAGGTTCGATCCCAGGACTCCGGCACAAAGCGAATGCGACCGGATTCCACCGCGGCGATGGCGGGCTTGGCCAAACGCTCGATGCTGACGTACCACTGATCGGTCAGCCAGGGTTCAATGACGGCGCCCGAGCGATCGCCGCGCGGCGTCATGCGTTGGTGATCTTCAATGCGCTCGATTAAATTCAATTCGTGCAAGGCGTTGACGACGCGTTCACGGGCGTCTTGAGTGGATAATCCCTGAAACGGTTGCGGAACCGCGTCGGTCAAACACGCGTTCTTATCCAGGATGTTGATCATCGGCAATTGATGGCGTTGACCCACTTCATAATCGTTAAAATCATGAGCGGGCGTCACTTTCACACAACCGCTTCCAAACTCCCGATCAACAAATTCATCCGCGATGATTGGAATTTCACGCATGCTCAACGGCAACAGGACGCGTTTGCCAATTAAGTGCGCAAATCGTTCATCGTCGGGGTGAACGGCGACGGCGGTGTCGCCAAATAACGTCTCTGGCCGTGTGGTGGCCACGACCAAGTGCTCGTGGCTGCCGACCACGGGGTAACGCAAGTGCCACAGGTGTCCGCTTTCCGGTTCGGACAGCACCTCCAAGTCGGAGAGCGCGGTGTGTAAAACCGGATCCCAGTTCACCAAACGTTTGCCGCGGTAAATTAAACCGTCCTCGTGCAGGCGAACAAACGCTTCGGTGACGGCCTCTGAAAGCCCGTCGTCCATCGTAAAGCGTTCACGCGTCCAATCGCAACTGGCGCCGAGTCGGCGCATTTGTCGCGAAATCGTGTTGCCCGAGATTTCTTTCCATTCCCACACTTTCTCAATGAACGCGTCACGACCCAAATCGTGTCGCGTTTTTCCCTCGGCATTCAATTGGCGTTCGACGACCATTTGCGTCGCGATGCCGGCGTGGTCCGTGCCCGGTTGCCACAGGGTCTGGTCGCCTCGCATTCGGTGATACCGAATCAACGCGTCCATGATGGTGTCTTGAAACGCATGACCCATGTGGAGCGTGCCGGTGACGTTGGGGGGCGGGATCACGATGCAAAATGGCGCGCCATCGCCGGTGGCTTTAAAAGCGCCGTCGGCTTCCCAAGCCTCATAAATCGGCTGTTCGATGGCGTGCGGTTGGTAAGTCTTATCCATGGCGTCCACTCAACAGGTCAATGACTCGTTAGGGCTGAACGGTCGGACCGGCATCCCTAACGGTGTTAAAAACGATCGTCTATTTTAATCAAGTTCCCGCCGCCGCGGCGGAAATCGTGGGGTTTTTAATGGTTTGGGGACTGATTCCGAGCTTGCGATAATGAGCGAAGCGATTTCGGCCCGCTTCCCGACGCTTGGGATCGGCGTCGATGACATCGATGATGCGTTTGGCCGTCGTCAAATCCGCCAGCGGATCGAATCCCAGATGAATGAGGGTGTCCGTGGCGATGGGCGTTGAACTGAGCATCACCACGCCATTGGGCGCAGGGGAGGTGGGCTGGGTCGTGCGTTCGTGCGCCAGAAAGCCATCGTCCTTATACGTCCACAGTTTCTCATCCACCGCCGTTAACAGCGCCGGCTCGTCGGCGTGAATGACGAGCCGGTGAGCCGGATGATGCAGCGCTTCGGTCAACTCACAGACGTATTGAAGCCACACCGAATCGTGTGCCGATTCCAAGACGTGAAATTCAACCGAAGCGTTCATGGTGGCTCTGCAGGCAGTTACTGAGACAACGTCAGGTAATCGACCAACAGACTCACGGGACGACCGGTTGAGCCTTTTTGCGCGCCGCCCAACCAAGCCGAGCCTGCGATGTCCAAATGCGCCCAAGGGATATCGTCCACAAACTTCCATAAGAAGCACGCCGCCGTGACGGCGCCGGCCTCTCGTCCTCCAATGTTGCCTAAATCCGCAAAATTGGATTTGAGCATTTCGGTGTACTCTTCGCCAATGGGCATGCGCCAGGCCAAATCACCCGAACGCACGCCGGCTTCCAAGAGTTCATCCGCCAGTTCGTCGTTATTCGAGAACAGCCCCGATACGGGTCCACCCAAGGCGACGACGCAGGCGCCGGTTAACGTGGCGACGTCAATCAGCGCTCGGGGTTTAAAGCGTTTGGCAAAATGCAGCGCGTCACACAAAATCAATCGACCTTCGGCGTCGGTGTTTAAGATTTCGATGCTCAGGCCGGACATGGCGGTGACCACATCGCCGGGTTTGACGGCTTTGCCGTCGGGCATGTTTTCACAGGTGGGCACGACGGCCACCACATTGACGTCCGCTTTCAGTTGCGCCAGCGCTTGCATGGTGCCGATGACGGTGGCGGCGCCGGACATATCGAACTTCATCTCGTCCATCGCCGAGGGGTCTTTGAGGGAAATGCCGCCGGTGTCAAACGTGATGCCTTTGCCAACCAACACAATCGGCGCCTTGGCGCGCTTTGAGCCGTGATATTCCATCACAATGAGTTTGGGTTCTTGCGCGGAGCCCTGAGCCACGGCTAAAAACGCACCCATCTTCAGTCGTTCTATGGCGCGTCGGTCGTGGACTGTGGTTTTGATCGAGCGGTATTGGCGCGCCAGCCGTTGGGCTTCGCTGGCCAAGTAACTGGGCGTGCACACATTGCCGGGCAAATTGGCCAAATCTTTGGCCGTTTTGATGCCGGCGGCGGTGCCTAGACTCAAATCAATGCCGGCTTGTAAGGCCTGCAGCGAGGCGTTTTCCAAGGCCGCAACGTGGACGCGTTTGAGCGTCGTGGGTTTGGACTTGCCTTGCGCTTTGCGGGTGGGCACCTGATACAACGCCCGGCACAGGGCGTCGGTGATGATTCGGCCTTGGGTATAAGCAAAGTGATCGTCGTGATCTTCCGATGGCCAAAAAAGGGTTGCGGTTTGGGCGCGGGTTTTGAGCAGCGCGGCGGCGGCGGTGTGTGCCGCTTGCCGATAACTGCGTTGGCGCTCAAGGGATTTAGAAGACGGGGTGCCCAAGCCGACTAAGAGCAAGGCTTGCGAGTGAACGGCTTTTGGAATCAGCAGCGTTTCGCCGGCTTTGCCCGAAAAATCGCCATCGCGCATCAGCGTTTTAATCAACCCCTGACACTGGCTGTCCACAAAACGGGCGACCTGACCCCATTTTTTGCTCTCGCCATCGCCCACCACCACGACCCAAAGATCGCTCGGAGCCAGTTTTTTAAGCGCCACTGCCTTGACATCCACCATCGTTTTCTCCTCAGTCTTGTCCGTCCGGATCCATCGACCCAGTGCCGAAATGTAGTGCTTTAGTGTACTCTTTCTCGGTGCCTGAAAGCGTGGGAGCTCGGTCCTTGGGAATCGTCGATCGATATATTTTTAAGCAACTGGGCTTCAGTTGGATCGCCGTGACCGGGGTTTTGGCGCTGGCGCTTTTGTTTAACCAATTGGCACAAATCCTGGCGCAAGCCGCCGAGCGCGGCTATCCGCACACCGTCATTATGCCGCTGATTGCGCTCATGAGCCTGCAAAACCTCACGGTTCTGATACCGATTGGGTTGTTGTTGGGTTTTGTGTTGGGTTTAGGTCGGATGTATCACGAACGCGAAATGGACGCCTTGGGCGCGTGTGGTTACGGCCCCAACCAGGTGCTCAAGCCCGTTATGGCGGTGGCGACGCTGGTCGCGATCGCGTTGTGGGCGTTGACGTTTGTGGTGGCGCCTTTGGCCTTTCACCGGGCCGAGCAATTGCGTCACGAGGCGGTTCGTTTGGCGCCCATCAGTCAGTTGGAACCCAAAATTTTTCATCGATTGATGCAAGATCAAGCGGTTTTTTATGCCGATGAGCGGGACGCCAATGGGGTGCTGTCACAGGTTTTCTTAGCGCATCTGGATCGCGACGGGCTGGAAGTCATTCTGGCGGACAAAGCCGCGATCATCGAATTTGAAGGCGATCAGCAATTGGAACTCACTCATGGGGTTCGATACGATTTGCCCGTCGCTGGGCTATTGGTGAAGCGCACGCGTTTTGCGTCCCATCGCTTGTGGTTGCAGCTCAAAAGCAACGATTCGGCACAGGCGCGCGTGGAGGGGCGCTCGGCGTTGAATTTGTGGTTGGATCCGGATCCCAAAGCACAAGCCGAGTGGCAGTGGCGTTTGAGTTTGCCGTTGATGGCGCTGTTGTTGGCGATCTGGTCCATACCGTTGAGTCGCTTGGCGCCGCGCGAAAGTCGATTTGCTCGCGCCGCCCAAACCATCTTAATTTATTTTATTTACGCCAATCTGCTCACGGCCGCCCGAACCTGGTTGGAAAAAGGGTCAGTTCCCCTGTGGTTGGGATTGTGGTGGGTGCATGTGGTGATCGCCTTTGCCGTGTATGTGAGTTGGTGGAGGATTTCAAAGTGGCGCTAACCCGCATTGATCGGATGGTGATTGGTCAAGTGCTGCGCTCTAGCGCAATGGTGCTGGCGGTTGTGGGCGTGCTGTCGGGGTTGTTTTTATTCATCGACAACCAACACGATGTGGGCGTGGGCCAATTTTCGGTCAAGGATGCGGCCTGCTTGGCGATGATTTTATTGCCAAGCCAATTGGTTCAATTGATGCCATTGGCGGTTCTCATTGGCACGCTCTTGGGATTAGGACAGTTGGCCCGTGAGAACGCGTGGGTCGTGGTGCGCTCCGTGGGAGTGTCGCCGTGGCGCTTGGCGTTGGCGGCCGCCGGCGCGGGATTGATGCTGGGTGGTGCGGCCTTAGTCGTGGGCGAACTCATGAATCCGCCGTTGATCCAGTGGGCGGACCAATGGCGAGCGGAGGTCAAAGGATCGGATCCGCAGTTGATCACAGGCTCGGTGGTGTGGGTGAGGGATGGCCATCATTTCATACGCATACAACGCCCAAGCCGAGGAGAGGTTCACAGTGGGGTGGATGTGTTTGATGTCCAACGGCAGGCGGTTTGGCCGGAGCTGTCGTCCGTGGATCACGCCCAAGTGGCTTCCATCGACGAGTCGGGTCATTGGCAACTCAAAGGCGTGGATCGCTTGACGATTTCGGATGCGGGTGTGGATCGTCAGAAGGACGCCGCGGTGGAACTGCCGGGCAGCGCGTCGGCGCAAGTGGTGAGTTTTGCGGCGCTCGATCCGGACGGGTTGGCGATTACCGATCTTTTGAAGCAAATCGATTTTATGCGGGAAAACGGACAGCAGACGCAGGCGCTGGAGTTGAGTTTGCACAATCGGATGTCGCACGCCGCGGCGAGTATATTTTTAGGTATGTTGGGCGTGGTGTTTGTGTTGGGGACGCATCGCGGCGGCTTGGGCGCGGATTTGGCCAAGGGCATTGGCGTCGGTCTGCTGTATTTTTTGATGACCCGAACCGTCGAGACGGGCGGCAGTGTTTACGGTTGGTCAGCGCCCGTGGTGGCGTTTTTGCCGTTGGTGATATTGGCGTTGGTCACCACGTCATTATTGGTTCGGGCACGTTGATTTTTAATTAACTTTAACTCCAATCCGCTGACGTAATCTTCGATCGTCTGTCCCCTCAGGAGTAGCGCGCCGACATTGGCGGCGTAGGGCAGTAACAAAAGCATTCGAATCCACAGGGGGGCGTGATTGCTGGTCGCAATGATGCTGGGCAATAAGGACAGGTTCATGAGAATCAGAACGGATACTCGAATGACCGCCTCGCGCACCGAGGGCAGTTCACCCGACGGGGTGGATAGGTACAAGCCCCAGGTTTTTAAGCCCAGCGTCTGTCCGCGTCGGCACCAACTGATGCAAAAATAGCACACGATGAGACCCACCAAAAACCCTTTATAGGCGAATTGCCACGGGCCGACGTTTGAAAACGTCAGCGCTTCTCCATGGTTAAACACCAACAGCAACAGCGTGCTGCTCATCATGAGGGCCAGGGTCAGCAAGGCGTCGTAAAAATGCGCCGCCAAGCGGCGGGCTTTGAAATCAAGCGTCTTCATCACAACGGCCTAGCGTAGGTCTTGCGCGCGACCAAATATCGGGTCAACCACAGCGCACCAATGGTTATGGTTAAGGCGATGATCAATCCAATAAGCCCTCCGAGCGCCGAGCCAATGACGGGTTGCTGTGGCGAGTGCTGTTGATCGTTTTGCCGTTCCACGTCGGTTTTAAAAAAGGCTTCGACGTCGGGGTGCAGCGTTGGTGGCGACGCGTCGTCCCACGGCAGCTGGTCGCTTAGGATTTGCACGTGATCGGAGGGGATCGCCATCGGGCTTGTCGTCGGGTCTACGCTGGGGCTTCTCAATACGACCGTCGTGGGGGAGGCGTGATTCGCCAGGTTGATTACGGTGATGGCGCCCAGGCCGCTGCTGAGGCGCTCGGGAATGGACGCCTCCAGCTCTTTCGGCACGAGCACCCCTAAGGTTAAAGGCTCGTAGCCGCTTTGAGCCGCCATGCTGCCCAAGACGGGGGACCAAAAGCTGGGCGACTGCGCGTTAACGTCTTGAGCATTCAATTGAACGGAGCCAGTGCTTGTGGCAATCACCAAGCTGATTTGGTTGAAGACCCGCGCTTCTGGTTTGCACGCGTCAACGGGAATCGATAAGGACGCCAGCTGGTCATTAATCATGACGGCGCGACGCACTTGAGGCGTCCAGAGAAGCCTGCTGTCTGCGCTGGGAGCTCGGGCGAGGCAACTCACCCGTAATGAGTTGGCCGCGTCGTGGGTGCCTGGGTGAGCGTTGAATTGCTGGACCACTGCGCTGTTTAAGGTGTACCGATGCGCGGCGCTGACATCCACACCGCTGGTGGGAAAATGTTCAAATGCCCAACACGCGACGATGAGGGCAATGATGGCGAGGGTGGCGATGCTTCGATAGCCTGCGCGCTTGAGCCCGCTTAATTGGTGCCAATACACGGGTTCTGGACGAACGCGGGCGAGCGCGAGCAAGACGACGGTGCTGCTCAGATTGATGGCCAGGTCTTGAAGCGTTAAGTACCCACTGCTCAGTGCGCTAATGTGGCGGTACAAACTTAACCCCGTCAGCAGTTCCGCCACGGGGGTTCCGACTAATAACTGCAGGCCTTTCACCCAAACCGGATGATCCACAGTCGATAAAAATCCGACGATGGCCAGGAACGCCAGGGAGGCGATGTGCGGTGAGCGAATCCAGTGGCGCAGGGCCTGATTGAGGGCAAGGCCAATCATGCCGAGACTGACGCCACTGAGAAGGCCCGCCGCCACGAGGCCGGGGTCCCACGCCACGCTGATGACCCACGGCATCAGAACCAGTACGGTGCACAGCAGCGATAAGGTCCACATTTTGAGTGCGACACTCCATTCTGCGAGTACGCGGGTGAGTCGAGACACCGGTTCCACGTCAATCCAATCCGCGTCACGTGTGGCGGCCGTGAAGGATGGCCAAAACACCACCACAAAGAGTACAAACGACAGCGGCCAGATGGCCATTAACCCTTGCGCGTTGGCGTGGCCACTAAAAAACACATCGCCGACAAATGTGGCCAGTCCCAGGTGGATGACCACCATCGTCAACACCACGCGGTTGAGTTCGCCGCTGAGCAGGGCGTTGCACAGTTTGAGTTTGACCAAGCGCATGTAGTGGTTCATAGGGACTCGCTTGGGTTGAGGTCGACGGGTCGATACAAATGCCCCAATGAACCCGTGGATTGTGTGAACTGGGTCACAGGCCAATCGGTTGATAACAGCAGTTCGCGAATCGCCGGGTACGCGTCTTGCCCGGGCTTCGAGTACACCACAAATTCCAAACTTCCAACCTCATGCTCGAGGCGATTGACTTGCGGCAACGCCTTGAGCAGCGTGGCCGCTTCGGCGATTTCCTCCACCTCCATGGGCGCTTTGAGGATTAAGGAGATTCTCAAGTGGTCCGGCGCGCTTTTTTGGGTGCCCGCCAAGGAGTCATCCGATCGAATGCGTCCTTGATTTAACGCCACAATGCGTTGCGCAAAACTCGCCAGCCACTGAACCTGGTGTCCGGTCACCACCAAGGTTCGGCCTCGGGCGTGGTGTTTTAAAAATTCGCCCAAGAGGGTGGCGTCAACGGGGTCTAAGCCCTCGGTGGGGTCATCCAGGAGTCCGATCGCGTGATCGGTCATGAGCCATTGGCACAGCGCCACTTTGCGCTGCTGGCCTTTCGATAAGTGTGAGAGCGGCTGATCGATGAATCGGTGCAACTCAAACCAGGCATCCCACTGCGCCAGCTGGGCCGAGAAGTCGCCTGAGCTGACGCGTCGAAAGTGCGCGCTCGCCGACAGCATCGAGCGTGCGGTTAAATGCGACCACAGGTGGAGGGAGCTGGGCAACCAGCCCACCCGCGAGCGCAGCATGTGCGATTCGCGTTTGAGGTCAAAACCCATGACGGAGCCAGAGCCCGACGACAGAGGCAGGCGCCCGGCCAACAATTTCAACAGCGTGGATTTGCCGGCGCCGGTGGGACCGATCAAGGCCACGCATTCGCCTTCGTTGATGGTGAGATCGATTTGATCTAAGGCCAGCGACCCGGGGTAGCGATGGGAAATTGCGGTGAGGTGAATCATAGGCCTGCTCGATAAGGTCGCGCTATTTTGGCTGTCGGGTTGCGGTTTCGCAAGTCGTTGGACCAATTTAGCGATAAAGGGGCCATTTCCAACTTTCAAGTTCACAGAACATGGTTATACTTCGGGAAACGCCAGTGAATTATTTGGAGACACCGGATGAGCACCGAAAACCCTGCCGAGCCACGTTACACCGCCGTCGCACGCGGTTTACACAGTTTAATGTTGGTGTTGTTTTTGGCTCAATTTGGGGTGGCGTACGTCATGCCCCATATTGGGCGAGGTACTCAGCCCGTGGGGTTGGTGGGTGCGCACGTCGTCTTAGGCGTCTTGCTGCTGGGGTTGATCGTCGTTCGGGTGTTGTGGCGGCTCAGCCATCGACCCAATATGGTGGCGGTGACGTGGACGGACCGAGTGTCGAATGTGCTGTACGCCGTGATGTACCTTTTGATGATCGTTATTCCGGTGTTGGGTTGGGCCAATGCCAATGCTCGAGGCTGGTTCGTTAGTCTTACTCCGAGTTTAAATGCGGATGAGGCGGGGTTGTATTTGCCCATGCTGATGGAAAAAGGGTCGCATCTGGGACATGAAATGGGAGACGTTCATGGCCTGTTGGCGTGGGGTTTGCTGGCGTTGGTGGGCCTGCATGTGGTGGCCGCTTTGTATCACCAGTTGATCCTAAAAGAAAATGTGCTCAGTCGAATGTTTGGTCGACACGCAAAAGCGAATCCGACCACTCATTGAATCCATTCGATGCGCGTGAATGTTGCCCCCTACCACGACGTGGTTGGGGGCTTTGTTTAGGTATAAGTCAATAGCGCAACACAGCAGCCAATTCCGACCAGCCAAACCAATGAACGCAGGCGATCGAGATTGGCGATGTAGCACACAATGTAGAGAATGCGTGCCGCCACAAACGTGATTGCCAGAGGATTGATGAGGTGAACATCGACCGCCTTGATTTGTGCGGCGAGCACCGCGATCGCAAATAATGGAAACGCTTCGAAGCTGTTTAAGTGCGCCGAATGGGCCCGATGCCGCCAGCCTTGTAAGGTGCTCAGCCAAGACCGAGGGTCGCGGTTGTCATAGCCGGGTGCGGTTTTTGCTAACCCCGTTGCAATGTAGGGCAATAACGCGGCGATCAGAATACAGATACTGGAAATGGACATGACGACTCCTCTCGTGAATGGATGGAACGTGGGTTTACCGTGTGGCACCCGGGCCTAGAATAACCTCGCCCGGCAAGGCGCCGGTCATCACCCCTTGATCGATGACGGCTTTGCCGTTGACAAACACCCATTCCATCCCTCGAGACAGTTGGTTGGGCTCAGCAAACGTCGCCAAGTCGGTGATGGACTCCGGATCGAAAACAACCAGGTCGGCTTTCATGCCGGTTTTGATAACACCTCGATCGGACAGATGTAATCGCGAGGCCGGAAGGCTGGAAAACTTCTGAATCATCGCCTCGAGTGAGACCAGTTTTTGATCGCGAACGTAGCGCTTTAATGCGTGGGGAAAGGTGCCGTACGCGCGCGGGTGTGGGTGGTCTTTGCCCAACACCCCTTCGGGACTGGTGCCCGAGCTGTCGTTATTAAAGGACATCCACGGTTGTGTGACCCCCAGGGCAACATCGGATTCTTGCATGCCAAATACCGCGCATTCGGTCAGTGCGTCGTCTTCGATGAGAATGTCCATGAGGGTATCAATCGGGTCGCTGTGACGACTCGCGGCGATCTCGGCGATGGTCTTTCCTTGTAAGTCGTGCAGTTTGGGATTGTGCGTAACGCCAATCAGAATGCCGTTGGGGTCGCCCACCTCTTGCCACTCGTTGTCCCAGGTCTGGTCGCTGCCCAGAAGCTCGGTGCGAATCTTAGCGCGTTCCTTTGGATTTTTTAAACGCGAAATTAACCGCTGATCCCCACCCTCATGCGCCCAAGGGGGAATAAACGCCGACATGCTGTTGTACCAGGCGGTGTAGCCGTAGGTGTCCGCCGCCACATCGATGCCTCGCGCTCGCGCTTGATTGATTTTGTTGACCACCGTCGGCATGAGTCCGAACTGAGCTTTTCCGGCGGCTTTAAGATGCCAGATCTCGACCGGAATATGAGCCTTGTCCCCGATGGCGAACGTCTCATCAAGCGCCGCTAAAAGGCCAGCGCCTTCGCTTCGCATGTGGGTGGCGTATACGCCGCCAAACGACGCGGCGGTTTGCGCCAGCGCAATGAGTTCTTCGGTGGAGGCATACGGTGCGGGCGCGTATTGCAAAGAGGACGATACGCCCAGCGCCCCCTGCCGCATGCCATCGGCGACGAGCGCTTGCATTTGAAGGAGTTCCGAAGCGGTGGCGGGACGATTGTCGTAGCCGACAATGGCGGCGCGTACCGTGCTGGCACCGATGTACGTGCCGAGGTTAATGCCCATGCCGCGTTGTCTGAGTTGATTGAAGTATCCCGTAAAATCGCCCCACTGGGCGGTTAAACCATAGTGTTTCAATGAACCTGTGATCAAGGGTTCCGTGGCCTTATTCAAGGGCGCTACCGAGTTGCCCTCGCCGGTGATCTCCGTAGTGATGCCTTGGTATATTTTTGAGGGCAATTTGGGATCAACCAAAATGGACAGTTCGCTCTGGCCCAACATGTCAATAAAGCCCGGGGCAATGACGCGATTGTGGACGTCAATTATTTTTTTGGCTTTAATGCCCTGCAAAGCGCCCACCGCAACGATTCGATCGCCGGTAATGGCCAGTTCACCGTGATACCACGGGCTGCCCGTCCCATCGATGATGCGGCCATTAATCAACAACACATCCACGGGTTGATCAGGGCTCAGAGCCCAGGCGGTGTTCAGGCCAAAAAGGACGACGCTCAGCAGCAGGGACCATTGAGCAAGGGGCGTGGCGTTCGCCTGCGCCGAGAGTGGTGCGTGCGATCGATTGATGCGATGGATGAATCGGGTCAACATCATGATTTCTCCCCGCGACAGACACGCCACTCTATCACCCTTAATTCAAACGGTTTCAAAGCAAGGACGTAAGGGGCCTTGGGATTGACGGGCGTGCGTGGTGTGGAATCGGTTACTCTGGTCGAGTTGCCGTCGGTGGCGACGGGCGACACCTCCAAACAGCGCACGGGTGGGTCGAGGTCTAGGCTGTCGGATGGTTTAAGCGCAATGGATTGAGCGTGTTCGCTTGGGTTCCGTACGGCGATATACCCAAAGCCGTCGTTAAACCCGGCGTGGCCGTAGATCTGATTGCGGGCGGGGTCGCCTCCAATCCAATGGGCGTCTTTCAAGGCGCTTTGGTGGTCCTTGGCCCAACGGGCGGCGCGGGCCAACGTGTCCCACTGGTGCTCGTTTAATAAATGTCCGGTGATGTACAGTTCCTGAAGGCCGGTGCCACTTGAAAAGTACGCCCAAACGTCGTCTGCAAAGTCCCGGTCCGTGGCGGTGTCCAACCCTTTGGCGTGTTGTGCAAATATGATTCCATGCAGCATTAAGGCGTTTAAGGGATACCAGGGCGAAATGCGAACAATGCCACCATAGGTGTCGGCATCGCGGTAGGTGATCCACCGTTGTCGGTCTGAGCCGGTGCCCAGGAACGAGTGATCTTCTCCGCCGCGCCAGATGCTGTCGACGTCCAACAGCCAAAAAGGCGAGGGCCAGGTTCCGGTGGTTAGGTTGATGTAAATCTCAGGCTTTTGTTGTCGGAGGTCGTGGATCAGCGCTCTGGCCGCTGCAAAGTCGCTGTCGAATTCGGAATGTGGGGTGACTTTATCGGGGCTTCCGGTGCCATCGAGCTTGAGGTGATTGATGTTTTCCGTGGCCAGCAACTGCGTCAGTCGCTCGTGAAACATCGCGTAATAACGCGGTCCCGACAACGCCAGTCCTTGGGAATCGACTTCGTACCCTGCCGCTTCAGCGGCTTTAAGCCGTTGTTGACGGGGTGGGCCATAGCCTCCCCACGGGGATAGCCAAATGCCCGGCGCGCCGCCGTATTGAGCGGTCGCGGCTTTTAAGTGTGCAAAGCCATTGGGGAATTGCTGATTAAAGGCCCAGAGGTGTTGTGGATCGTCCCAGCCATCATCAAATAAAAAAGAATCCAACGACACGTGACGTTGTTTGAGTGGTTCCCCGATGTCGTGAATGGCGTTTAAAGCATCCTGTTCGGTATAGCGCGTGAAGTAACCAATGTCGTACCACGAGTTGTAATGCAAAAACGAATGGTAGGGATGAGCGCGGTGGCGCTCGAGATACTCTAAGAACGCGCGGCGGGGTGAGTGATCGGCGCTGTCTAAGAGGCTCACCGTATAGTCCACGGGAGTGTGCGCTCTTAAGGGGATTGCGCGACGAATAAAGCCAGTCAGATGCGAGGACGCAAAACTGAACTCGGCCATGGGGTGTTCGATCATCGCGATGAATCGTCCCAGTTTGACCGGTACGCCTTGGGTGGTGCCGATGATCTCAGCGTTCGTGACGTTGAATTCGACCAATTTAATTTTGGTGAATTGGGTGTCCGCTGACGCATTCAGAACGTGGTGGATTCGGATCAAGGGTTCATCCGAACGAGCTGAAATCGTTGTGATCACATCGGTCGAGCCGATGGCGCCGTTAATGGTGATGGACGTCTCGCGTGGGTGAGATTGGTTGCCCAAGCCTTGAGGCACCTCATTGAACTGGCAAGCGCCAATGGTACGAATCTCCAACGCCTCTGGGTGACCGTCCTGATCCGCGGCGAGTAAACTGCCGTGGACGGTCTGCGTTGACGCGCCCAGTGTGTTGGTCTGAGCACCGTCAAGGCGGTCGAAGGACAGTGAGTTCGCGTTGCGATCAAAACGCACGCTCAATTGACCATTGCCGACAACCACGTGATCGGGCGTCACGACGCATTGTAATGACGCCGTGTCGTTTGCGTTGGCGAGTTGGCAGCCATTCAGGCCAACGCCTATGAACAGGATGACCGTCATGGCGGCTTTTGTGAGCGGAGCAAAAGTCCGGCCAGAGTGGTGCAGCGTGGTCATGGTGGGCGCGTCCGATATCCGAGTGATAACTGGACGTTAGCAGAAATAAGCCGCGTTTGTGTACCGAAGAACGACGTGGAAGGGCTGGGTTAACGGCTCTGGTCAATTAATTCAGCACCGCCAGTGCCACTCGCTGGCCCTTCGAGGCCCGGTAATCCGCGCCAAACGACGGTTAGTGTCCCAGTAATGTCTGATGGGTGCGGCGAGCGATCATCACCGTGATGGCGCCCAGCAGCAGCCACAACACGAAGGACAGGCTGTCTGGGCAATGGATCTGATTGAGGGTGAGCCCCACGTAGCCGGTGAACCAGTTGACGCTGAGCATTGCGAAAAACACGCCAATGTCGTTCAGTCCCATGCGCTTTAAAATGTGGTGCAAGTGTTCGCGATCCGGTTGAAAAATGGGTCGGCCGCGAATAATCCGGCGCGTAATTGCCCACAACATATCCATGATCGGAACCCAACCCAGCCACAGCATGGTGACGGGTGCACTCAATGGATGTGGACCTTGACTGAGGCTGATCATTAAAAAGGCAATGGTGAAGCCAATCAACGTACTGCCGGCGTCGCCTAAAAAGCAGCGACGGGAGTGATCCACCACCGCCGGAATGTTGAAAAGCAAAAAGCCACCAATCGCGGCCACTAAAATGATTCCGAGTTGATAAGGAATGTCGAGGTTTGGGATTCCTGGGACTGCCAACAGACTTAAAAACGTCACGCCGCCGGTTCCGCCAGCGACGCCGTCACTGCCATCGATCATGTTAAACGCATTGATGGCGCCCATCACAACAATGATTGTGAACAAGGGGGCAATGACGCCGGTGCCAACGTGTCCCATTGTGAACAGATCGCCCAGGTCGGTGACTTGTAAACCAGCGTAAAAGTACATCAACAAGGCGGTTGAGGCTTGAACGACTAACCGAAACTTAAACGACAAATCAAAGCGATCGTCAAATGCGCCGGTTAGCGTAACCACGGTGGCGCCAATCAGGTACGTCTGGGCGATGGGGGAATTCAACAGATTGGAATTAAAGCCCACTAAACACGCAAGGACCGCGACGTAGATCGCCAAACCGCCGATCAATGGCACTTCGCCTACGTGAGTGGCGTGTGATTTTTTGGTCTCGTGGCCCGTCGTTGCCGTATGGCCGCTGGGCAAATCGATGAGCTGAATTAAGGGGGCGATTTTACGAAACATCAGCATGGCCGCAACGCTGATGACGAAAGCGGTTAACCCTTCAAGTACCAGTTGGTGAACGTTTAAAAGTGTCGGCATCTGATCCATATCTACCCACCATCCCTGCGGGATTTCCATTTAAAGCGCCTCGAACCAATCCATGGTTCGATGTCCGCTGTTAAATTCGTTGTGTTTCTGGTCCTCAAAGTGCGACAATTGTACTCGTGAGAGACTCAGAATTGCATGATTTTGCTGTAATATATTATGTAAGGCTCGGTTAATCACCAGTTTTTCCACGGCATATTCATAAGAATCTTAGTAGGTGTTGGAGCGTTGACAAGTTAACCAGAACAGTGGATTAACCTATTTTAAAAGGTAATTGTATGAAATTAAACCTAGGGCAGAGCGCATTCATCGGTGTGTTCGGATTCGTATTGATGGCGGCCACAACCGTCGTCTGCGCGACGGAACCGTTGCACGGTGATTTGCAGTTAACGGTGCGTGAGGAAGGCTCCAGTTTTTTGGTGCACGCCGAGTTGCCTACTCGATTGCAGGCCTGTCAGCTGTGGGATTTTATTTCCGATCACGAGGCCGCGATGTTGGTTCCCGGTATGTTGGAATCGCGAGGCAAGCGAATTGACGACACGCACGTGGTCGTCACCCGCCGGGAGCAGGAGTCGGTCGGCCCATTCACCACCACGGTCCATTCGGTACTCAATTATGTGGAATACCCTCCCAATAAAATGACGTTTGAGCAAGTGGAAGGGGATCTCAAGGCTTATAAAGGCACGTGGTTGATTACCACGACCCCTCAGGGAGCGGTATTGAATTTGGACGCGACGTTTGTGCCAGCAGCGTTTATTCCTAATTTTATTTTTCGAAAATTATTAGGACCCACGTTGAAAAAACGACTCGAGGTCGGCTTAGAAAAAGAATTCGATCGACCCAATCATCCACCCTCGAGTTGCAAACAATCGTAAGTAAAAGGCTCTTGCTATGACCACTGTGACCATAAGAAGTGTGTTGACTCAATCGCCGGTGATTCCCGTCATGGTGGTTGAATCGGAAGCGCAGGCTCAGCCCTTAGCGGAGGCGTTGCTGCAAGGGGGCTTGACGGTATTCGAAATAACCTTAAGAACCCCCAACGCGTTGTCGATTATTCAATTGCTTCGAAAAAGTTATCCGCAGGCCATCGTGGGCGCGGGCACGGTGTTGAACCAGCAGTCGCTGCGCCAAAGCATCGATGCGGGCGCGCAATTTATCGTGTCGCCGGGCCTCAGCGAGTCGCTGGCCCAGTCGGCCGCGGGCGCTGGCGTACCGTATTTGCCGGGCGTGGCCACCTCCACCGAACTCATGGCGGGATTGGATGTGGGTTTGGATACGTTTAAATTTTTTCCGGCCGTTCAAGCGGGCGGTGTTGCGATGCTTAAAGCGTTCCAGAGTGTTTTTGCGGGCGTGAAGTTTTGTCCTACGGGTGGAATTCAATTCGAAAACGCCGGTCAATTTTTAGCGCTTGATAACGTCTTGACCGTGGGCATGTCCTCGGTGTGTCCGCCTGACCTCGTGGCGAAGGGTGAGTTTAAAGCGATCGAGCAATTGGCTAAACAGGCTCATCGACTGGGAAGTAAGGCTTAGGGTATTCTCGTGATGGCCGTGCCACAATTGGTGCTTTGGGATTTGGATGGCACTTTGGTGGATTCCGCGCCCACCATCATGGACGCGTTGCAACGCGCGTTCACCCGGTTAAACGTGAATCCGACTGAGCCGCTGACCGAGAAGCTCATTGGGCCGCCTTTAGACCAATTGTTGCAGCGCTTGTTTCCGAGTTCCACGGACGTGATCCGAGCGGAAATTTTGGCCGAGTTTAAACAACACTACGACCACGAAAGCTATAAGGCAACGCGCGTTTTTCCAACCGTCAGTGACACCCTGTTGCGGTTAAATCAATTGGGTGTTCGACAATGGGTGTGTACCAATAAGCGCCTGTTGCCTACCCAGCGTATTGTGGATCATTTGGGGTGGCGTGAGGTGTTCGAACACCTCTACGCCTTGCCCGATTTTAGGGTGGATGGGCAGCCCGTTGCCAGCAAATCGGATATGGTTCAATCGCTTATGATGCAACATCGGCTCAACCCAGGTGCCATAATCCTGGTGGGCGATACAACTACCGATCAACTCGCCGCTCACAATAATCAACTGGGTTTTGCGTATGCGCGTTGGGGTTATGGTCAGGTGACGTGCGCGAGTCCGGACCTGGTTTTAAACGTATGCGAAGAATTTCTGACATATTTTTAAGCTCAAAACATAAAAGCGACAAAAAAAGACTAAAAAGGGGTCGCGGTTAGTTTAATTTTGATCGAGCGTTAAGAATAGCAAAGCTGTTTGCATTCGTGTATACTCGCTGTTACGTTTAGCCGAGTACTAAATAAGATAGCTCGCGCTAACACTGTCACTGACGATATTTTATTTATTACGTTGGTCAATATTTAAATCTTAGGAAATTTTATGTCTGCTTTACGCAATTCCAGTGGCGCATCGCGTGCGTCAAGTGTTGGCGCCGTGGCTGTGTTGATTGATCCATTTTGGGTTGGAAACATCCCACTCAATCGTTCCGTGTTGAATCAAGTTGAAAAATTGGCCAGTCATTATGGTCAGTTGTTGCGGATTTATTGGTATTTGGATAATTATCCCAAAGAGCTCGAGGGGTTCGAGGCTAAGCACACCACCGTGCGCGTTTTGGGTCGGGATGATTTAGAGGATGGATTTGAGTTGATCAAAGCCATTGATTCGGATTTAACTGGCTTGTCGACACATGGGTCGGTCAGCACCATTATTTTGGGCAGCTTAGATGACCGCTTGTTGCTGTCGGTCGAGCGGATCAAACACACGGGTCATCGGGTGGTGGGTTTGCTGTCGCCAGAGTCTAAAAACGATGAGGGCAGTGCACGGATGCTGCGCTCCTTTGATGACACGGTGCAGTTGAGCGGTTACGCGGCGGAATCGGATCGCGAAATGACGGCAGAGGAAGAGGCCTTATTAAACGGGGTGGTCAATGAATGGCTGCCAACCCAAGACGAGTCGGCGCTGGACTACATCCGTCAGTACATCACCAATCGACCCGGGATTCCGCGGGAAGTGGATTCGCGGTTGTTGTTTTTGTCTTCTCGCGTGCTCAATCGAGAGTTGTCCAACGCCGAAAAAATACACATTCGAAATCTCGTGCGGTCATCGGTCGCTCCCGCTTAACCCGCCGGTCAGACGGGCCGGTCAGACGGTGCGGGCGAATGACCTGCTCCATCAGCCAATTTTATAATGCAATCAACAATATTTGTCCTGAAATATCAGTACGAGCGCGTCATTTAATGGCGCGACGCAACACTGAAATGTCTTGAGAGTGCAGGCGATAGTCACTATCATTCGCCTCAACCGCAATCCCTTAAACCGTGGGCTTGAGCTCACGACTGACTAGGTAAAAAATGATGAACTTTTCCAATCCGATGGGTACGGACGGCTTTGAATTTGTCGAATACACTGCACCCGATCCCAGACAACTGCGTGAACTCTTTGAACAGATGGGCTTTCCGGCGATTGCTCGGCATCGTTCGAAAGACGTAACCCTGCATCGACAAGGGGGAATAAACTTTATTGTCAACGCGGAGCCTAAAAGTTTTGCTCAATCGTTTGCGCAAGACCATGGCCCATCGATTTGTGCGATGGCGTTTCGCGTCAAAGACGCGGCGAGCGCGTATCAGCGAGCATTGGCGTTGGGTGCCGAGCCCGGCCCGTGGACCGCGGGACCGATGGAGTTGAATATTCCATCCATAAAAGGAATTGGCGGCAGTTTGATCTATTTGGTTGATCGTTACGAGCAGCCAAGCATTTACGATATTGATTTTGTGGCTCTGCCCACCGCGCCCACGCCCAATCGTGGGCAATTGCTTGTGATTGATCACCTCACCCATAACGTTCGTCGTGGACAAATGAGCGTGTGGGCGGATTTTTACGAGCGCTTGTTCGGCTTTAGAGAAGTTCGCTACTTTGATATCGAGGGCAAGAAAACGGGTTTATTCAGTAAGGCCATGACGAGCCCGTGTGGAAAGATCCGAATTCCCATCAATGAGAGTCAGGACGATAAGAGTCAGATTGAGGAATACCTCCGCGATTATCGGGGTGAGGGCATTCAGCATATTGCCCTGCTGACGGATCACATTTACGATGCCGTCGACGTTTTGCGCGAGCGTGGAATTGTTTTTCAATCCACGCCCGATACCTATTACGAGGGCGTGTCGGCGCGAGTTGCTGGTCATTCAGAATCGTTGCAAGTGCTACAGCAACGAAAAATTTTAATTGATGGCAGTGCCAACGAGGGCATTCTGCTGCAGATCTTCACCGTTAATATGATTGGTCCGATCTTCTTTGAGATCATTCAGCGCAAAGGGAATGAGGGCTTTGGTGAGGGTAATTTTAAAGCGCTGTTTGAGTCGATTGAATTGGATCAGGAGCGTCGCGGATTAATTTAGTGACCATCACTTTGCAGGGTACAAAATGAACATCAAACGCATCCACCACGTGGCTTATCGTTGCCATGATGCCAAGCAAACCGTAGAGTTTTATCGTGACGTACTCCATATGAAATTTTTGAGCGCGTTCTCGGAAGATCGGGTGCCCTCAACAAAAGAGTACGATCCCTATATGCATGTCTTTTTAGACGCGGGGTCGGGCAATGTGTTGGCTTTTTTTGAATTGCCCGAACGTCCCACCATGGGAAAAGACCCCAACACGCCAGACTGGGTACAACACATCGCTTTTGAAGTGGATTCCATGGACGCGTTGTTGGAGGCGGCTCAGCACATTCGCTCGAAAGGCCTTGATGTGTTGGGTCCGGTCGATCATGGGTTGTTTCAATCAATCTATTTTCATGACCCCAATGGTCATCGTCTGGAGTTAACCGTAAATACCGCCAGTGCGGAATTGATTGAACGCGCGCAGTCGGTAGCGCCGTTAATGTTGGCGGAGTGGTCGCAAACCAAAAAAGCGCCGCGCCACGCCGCTTGGCTACACTCCGCGGAGTTTTCCAAGGAATCGCCGTGAGAGTGGCGTCCCTGGGAGCTGATCGCGATGGCGCGTTGGTGGTGGTCAATTCTGCGTTGAATCGATATTTGCCGTGCGTTGAGTTTAAGACCTTGCAGGCGGCGTTGGATCAATGGGAGGATGCCAACGGGGTTCTTCGTCGGCTGTCTCACGAGGTGGAATCCTCGCCCGAGGCCAAGCCGCTTAATCTGAACGAGTGCCGTGCCCCCTTGCCGCGAGCGTACCAGTGGGTGGATGGGTCTGCCTATTTAAGTCATATGCAACGGATTCGTAGGGCACGCGAGGCGTCGATGCCCGACACCGCGTTGACGGTGCCGTTGGTTTATCAAGGCGGATCGGATGATTTGATGGGGGCGTGCGCGGACGCGATCTTTGAGGACGAGCACGCCGGCATTGACGTTGAGGCAGAGGTGGCCGTCGTGATCGGAGACGTTCCGATGGGTGCTGATGCGGATTGGGTGGTGCGCCACGACGCCATTAAATTGGTGATGATCGCCAACGACTGGAGCCTTCGAAACATCATTCCCAAAGAAGTTGAAAAAGGCTTCGGGTTTTACCAAGGAAAACCGTCCACGGCATTTTCACCCGTCGCCGTAACGCCCCAGTCCTTGGGGTCAGCCTGGAATGGTCGGTTCTTGACGGCCTCTCTGGAGGTTACGATCAACGGCGCGTCGTTGGGGAAGCTCAATACGGGTTTGGATTTGCAGTTTGATTTTCCTCGTTTGATTGAACACTGCGCCAAGACTCGCTGGCTTGCCGCCGGCACCATCGTTGGAAGTGGCACCGTCTCTAATTCGGATGAATCGGTTGGGGTGGCGTGCATTGCTGAGAAGAGGGCAATCGAGATGATTCACGGGCAACAGCCGCTGACGGCGTATTTAAAGCACGGCGATCAGATCTCCATTGACGTCGTCCATCAGCAGCGTTCACTGTTTGGTCGCATCGATCAGACGGTGTGTATTCGTCCGGGACTACACAGTCCCAAATTGTATCGATCGTAAGAGGTTTCCTTCGTCTAACTGGCAGGTGTTCCATGAGCATCGATTACACGGTGATTCCGCCGATATCCGATCAGGTTTATGTGGCTCCGTTGAAAAAACCGGCGTCACTTGCGGCCGATTGGTTGGAGCCTAAGCAGCGCGTGTACACCCCGGAGGAGCATCGTATTTGGGATCATTTGTTCGCCCGGCAAATGGCTCTGGTGTCTAAATCCGCGTGTCGGGAATTCCTAAACGGGCTTAAAATTTTGGACTTAGGGCGCGGGGGCGTGCCGGACTTTAATGGGCTATCGGAGGAGCTGTCGGCGCTCACCGGATGGACGATTGTGCCGGTGCCGATGTTGATACCGGATCACATTTTTTATTACCACTTAGCGAACCGACGGTTTCCCGCTGGCAACTTCATTCGGGATCGAGACCACTTGGAATACATTGAGGAGCCCGATGTGTTTCACGATGTTTTCGGTCACGTCCCACTGCTCACCGATCCGGTGTTTGCAGATTACATGCAAGCGTTCGGCCGTGCCGGTTGGAAGGCGTTGCAATATAACCGCTTAAAAGCGCTTTCGGCCTTGTATTGGTACACCGTAGAATTTGGATTAGTGCTGGAGAGTAACGCTCTGAAAATTTATGGCGCAGGCATTTTGTCCGGCGCAACGGAAACCGTTTTTTCGGTGGAGAGCGTATCGCCGCATCGGGTGCACTTGTGTGTGGATCGAGTCATGCGCACCGATTACACCATTTCCGATTTGCAGTCGTGCTATTTTGTCGTGGACTCGTTTAAAGAGCTGTATCAAATGACGGAACAGCGAGGCTTTGAGCCCATTTACGAGACCTTGGCGGCTGGCTTTCAATACGCCCAAACCGCTTTATTGGACACCGATCACGTGTATCAACGCGGTACCCAGGAGTATTTTTTACGGGGCGGGCGAGCGTCCTCTCAGCGGTGAGCCCAGTGTGGGCGTGCCCCCTCGTAGGTGGCCACCGTGGATTGCGTCGGAGCAGGTGAGTTGCCCGGAACGCTCCAATTTCCATTGCCCCGAGCGCGCCGATCCGCAAAAACGTTGACCGCGTATCCCTGTTGGGGGTATTTTAGTATAGTGATCAACGCCGCTTAGCCTTTTGTGAGAATGACATGCGCATCAAATACGGTCGATCTGTTTTAGGGGTTGCAACAGCGCTGGCCGTGGGGCTGAGTTCTCAATCCGCACTGGCCAGCTCGCCCGCGGATCTCATCATCGATCAAGCGAAAATTTATACGGCCAGCGGCGCCCAGATGGCAGAAGCGATGGCGGTGTCGGATGGCAAAATCATCTACGTCGGCTCCCACGCCGGTGTTCAGGCCTTTAAAGGGCCTCAGACCCAACTGCGAATGCTGCATGGGGCGGTGGTCTTGCCGGGTCTGATTGATACCCACATACACCCCTTGGATATTGTGGATTTGGACGTCTGTGATTTGCATTCGCAATCCTTGACCTTAGAACAGATATCCCAGGTGGTTCGCGGTTGCGTGGCGCACTATCATTTGAAACCGGGTCAGTGGCTGAGCGTTTATCAATGGAACAACACGGGTGGCAACCAGCCCAGCGCGCGGCTTAAAAACTTGCGAGCCGCTTTAGACGCCGGCGCGCCCAACAATCCCGTGACCCTGTTGGGCAACGATGGCCATCACGGGGCGTATAACTCCGTGGCGTTGAAAGGGGCCAAAAATCGTCGTGGGGAAGTGGTGGGGTTGACCAGCGCCACATTGGATCGCGAGTTCGCGGCCTTTAAAACCCTGATCGGCGTGGATGCGCAGGGCGAGCCGGATGGCGTCGTCAATGAAAACGCGCGTTACTTGGTGGACAGCACCGAAGTGATGGACAACGCCATCGCGGAGATTGCCAAAAACCCGGAACGCGTGGTGCGTAAATTAAACTCGGTCGGATTGACGGGCATGATGGATGCCTACGTGCCGCCACACTCGATTCCGATTTATGAGGCTTTGGAAAAACGCAACCACCTGACGGTGTGGACCAACCTTGCCCTGTATTTTGATCCGTTTATTTACAGCGACGACCAAGGCCGGGTTCAGTTTAAGCAAATGGTTGATGAAGCGACCGTGATCCGACAAAAGTTCGTCAATGACAAACTGATCAAAGCCGATACCGTGAAAGTGTTTGCGGATGGGGTGCTGGAGGGGAATCCGTATTCGGAACCGCCGACCCTGCCGGATTCCCCCAGTTCCACGGATTACTTACAGCCGATTTTTCAATCCAAGAACAATCTGCCGAGCGTGGTGGGTTACGTGGACACCCATTCCGCTGTGTGTGAACAAGTGCGCTCCCAAAAGCTCTGGGCTCAGAGCGCGACGGTGATTAGTCAGTTTAAATCCCAACACGGCTATCATCCGGGTCAATGTCAGTTGATGCGCGGTCAATTTCAAGATCCGCCCGATGTTCAAATGCAGTTGGTGAACGATTTTCATCAAGCGGGATTTAATGTGCACATTCACGCCATTTCCGACGCGGCGGTTTCATTGGCGATCAGTGCCATTGAAAACGCCAGGGCGAGCGATGGCAACGATAAAACCCGAGATGGACTGGCTCACGTGCAACTCGCTCAAAAACACGATGTGGAACGAATGGGGCGCGATCATTTGTTTGTGGCCTATACCTACGCGTGGATGATTGAAGATCCGGAATACGATTTATCAGTCATTCCGTTTATCCAAAAAGTGCACGGCCAATCGTTCGCCGAACTGCACCCCCCTGGCAATCCTTACGATGAGATGGTGTATCCCGTAAAGGACACCCAAACCGCGGGCGCGATTTTAACGGCGGGATCCGATGCGCCCGTGGAAACCCGAGATCCGCGACCCTTTGTGAACATCACCCGTGCCGTCAGTCGCCGCTTGCCCGATTCCAAACTGGTGCTCACGCCAAGACAAGCGCTCAGCTTAGATGAGGCGCTCCTGTCCTATACCTCAAACGCGGCCAAGGCCTTGGGTCGGGAGACTGAGATCGGAAGCCTGGACGTGGGCAAGAGCGCGGATTGGGTGGTGATTGATCGCGATATTTTTGCGCTCGACAAGCAGCGGCAATACGCGGCAATGGAAAAAACCCAAGTCCTCGAAACGTGGTTCCAAGGCAAGCGGGTGTATCGCAAGAAGGCCAAGTCCTAAGATGGGGGGCATCCCCCC
>Ga0164297_10001204_pt1 | contig 28061 bp, 17 predicted proteins | sample GEODES058metaG_FD_113539 | JGI IMG/M metagenome (GOLD analysis project Ga0164297, IMG submission 113539) | Dystrophic lake water microbial communities from Trout Bog Lake, Wisconsin, USA - GEODES058 metaG | ecosystem: Environmental > Aquatic > Freshwater > Lake | place: USA: Trout Bog Lake... | reverse complement strand
TCAATACCTCTACTGCAATACATTGCGTAATGGATCGCGAGTTCAGGATAGAAATGATCAATAATGCGGCTGCCGAAATACTGGGTTATACCGCAGCACAGTCCATCGGGCATGTTTTCTGGAATTTATTTTCAGAAGGTATTACCGTTTCGGCCCGGCAGATGATCAAAAAGGGTTTTGAAAAACAGCAGAAATCATTTGAGATAAAGACACCCGTATTAAATACTACCCGCGATATCAAATGGCTGGGATGGCAACTCAATTTCAGGGAAGGCAAATGGTATGCCAATGGCACCGACATTACCTCGCAACGCAAAGCCGAAACAGATCTGGATATTTTATCGTTTGCCGCACGTAAGTCGCCAAGCGGTATCATCATAAGGAATGGAAAAGGCCATATCATCTGGATCAACGAAGCGCAGGAAAAATTGATCGGGTATTCGTTGGATGAAATGCTGGGCAAAGCCTACGATAACCTGTTGATAGGCGAGGAGACCGACATGGAGGTTTACAATACAGCCCTCACAGCCGTTAAGTATAACCAACCTTATGAAATTGAATTACAGGTATATCGTAAAGATGGTACACCGGTTTGGGTTCATTTATCCAATACACCGCTGCTGGATGAAACCGGCAATATTGAGCGTCAGGTAGGAGTGATGGTTGATATCAGCGAGCGTAAGAAAACCGAAGAGCAAAACAATATGCTATCGCTGGTAGCCAGTAGCACGACAAGCGGAGTAGTGATCAATGATAAATCGGGCAAAGTTGAATGGGTAAATAAAGCCTTTGAAAATATAACCGGATATGCTATCGACGAAGCCAAAGGCAAACGCCTGGGCGATGTACTGAAGGGCGAACTAACTGATGTATCGGTGATCCATAAATCGCGTGAATTATCCCGTGCGAAACAATCATTTGAGGTTGACCTGCTGGTGTACCGGAAAGATGGAACGCCACTTTGGCTGTCTGTGATCAACTCCGTTATACTGGATAAAAATGGCAACATTGATAAATATATCGAGGTTATCATTGATATCACGGCAAAAAAGAAAGCCGAAATGGAGCTGATCTCAGCACGCGAAGAGGCCCTGCAGTTAAGCCGTGCCAAGGATATGTTCATCTCGGTAATGAGTCACGAAATACGTACACCGTTAAATGCAGTTATCGGTATGTCGCATTTGTTGCTGGATAATAATTCGGAAGAAATACACAAAGAGAACCTGGGTATACTCAAATTCTCGGCCGAAAACCTGATGACGCTGATCAATAATGTGCTTGATTTTACCAAGATAGAAACCGGCAATATTGAATTGGAACGTACCTCGGTTGAATTGCACGAATTGGTGCAAAGTATATCCAGTTCGATGCAGTTTAATGCCAGTGAAAAGAAGATCTATATCAGGCATAATGTTGATAAAGCCATCCCGCAAACGATCATCGGCGACCGCACCCGCCTATGTCAGATCTTATTGAACCTGGTTGGAAACGCTGTTAAATTTACTGAAACAGGCGGCGTTACCATCGATGCGCAGGTAATTGGCCAGAACGATACACAGGTTAAAATACGTTTTGCTGTATCTGATACCGGCATAGGCATTGCAAATGACAAAATAAACACCATCTTTGAGTCGTTTAAGCAGGCAGAATCAGATACATCGCGCAAATACGGCGGTACGGGCCTTGGCCTGGCAATAACGAAAAAGCTGATCGAATTACACGGTGCCACGATCCATGTGGACAGTGTTTTGGGAAAAGGATCAACTTTTTGGTTCACCATACAGTTTGATAAAGAGCATTTAAATACCACTAATCATAATCATACCGTGGAAACAGGACTGCAATTAACTGTGCTGGTTGTTGATGACAACCAGATCAACAGGCTACTCATCAATAAAGTGCTTACCAAATGGGGAGCAACCATAGAATTTGCCGAGAACGGAGAAGAAGCGATAGAAAAGCTGGAGGGCAATCATCAAATTGATGTTGTATTAATGGACATCCACATGCCGGTAATGGGTGGTATTGAAGCAACACAGATCATCCGTTCAAAAGAAGAACCTTTTTACCAGCAATTACCCATCATTGCCCTTACCGCATCCATGCTCAACAGCGAGATCAATGAGATCGAAAACTCAGGCATGAACGACTATATCCTGAAACCATTTGACCCCAAAGGCTTATACGATAAGCTGACGAAGTATCAGAAGGTTAGTTGATTGGTGATTAGTTAATTAGTGATCCCGATAGCTATCGGGAGGTATCAGGTATTAGTTATCAGGTAGTAGGCGTTGGTTAATTTTCGCCAGATAATCCTCCAAATCTATTAAATCCCAGAATCGTGTCTTATTCGGCGTAGGCTATGGTGGCGATGCTGAGTTTCAGACCTTCAATTTTTAATAATTCAGTTCCGCAGGCTTCGAGGGTGGAGCCGGTAGTAATAATATCATCTACCAGCAGCACATGTTTGTTTTTTAAATGCTGAGCATCAATTACCCGGAACACTTCCTGCATATTTTCAAATCGTAAAAAGCGTGTACGCTGAGTTTGAGTCGCAGTAGCGCGTTCTCGTATGAGATTATTTTCGACAACCGGTTTATTTAATTTTTCTGAAATGCCTTCAGCAAAACAGGTACTCTGGTTATAGCCTCTTTGCTTTTGCCGGCTTTTGTGCAAGGGTACTGGTATGATGATGTCGATTGAATTAAACAGGGGGTTTTGAACCAGTTGATCACCGGCGATATTGCCCAGCAAATGCCCTATCTTTTGCACACCCTTGTATTTGAACTGATGCATCAGGTGCTGCATTTTACCGCCTTTGATAAAATAACAGAGTGCATAAGCCGCCTCGACATTGATCCTCCCCCAAAATTGCTGTGCAACGATATTATCCGGCTTTTGGTGAAAATTTGTAAATGGCAGGTTGTAGCGGCAATCGGTACAGAGCAGTTCTTCGCCACTAACCAAATTGACGCGGCAGGCCTGGCAAAGGTCGGGGAAGATAAGGGAAACGAAATCCGTCAGGTAGCCTGCATGCCATTTCATGCGATGAATTTAGCAGAACCCGGCAGATAAAAAAAATGATGGTTTAAATCGATTCAGACTTGGCCTCTTCTTTGATCGCCAACTGCCCGCAGGCGGCATCAATATCCTTACCCCGGCTGCGGCGTATCACGGTGATCACACCCTGGCTGCGTAAGTATTCGGCAAAGGCTTCAATTTTATCTTCACCGGCATTGAGGAAACTGGCGAAAGAAATAGGGTTATATTCAATGATGTTTACCTTGCAGGGCACATGCTTGCAGAATTTGGCCAGTTCCATCGCATCCTGTAATTCGTCATTAAAATTATTAAAGACGATATATTCGTAGGTTACCGGGTTTTTTGTTTTGGCAAAATAGTATTTCAATGCTTCGGCCAAAGCCTTTAACGAGTTTTGCTCGTTGATGGGCATAATGGTATTGCGTTTCTCGTCGTTGGCAGCGTGCAGCGACAGGGCGAGGTTGAACTTCACTTTATCATCACCCAGTTTCTTGATCATTTTGGCAATACCTGCTGTAGAAACGGTGATCCTTTTGGCAGCCATATTCAGCCCATCTTCGGCCGTGATCCGTTCAACGGATTTCAGGACATTGGCATAATTGAGCAGCGGCTCTCCCATACCCATATAAACAATATTGCTGAGCGGTAATCCGTAATTTTCCCTGGCTTGCTTATCGATCAGCACTACCTGATCGTAGATCTCATCGGGGTTTAAATTACGTTTGCGCTCCATATAGCCGGTCGCACAAAACTTGCAGGTAAGGCTGCAACCTACCTGCGATGATACGCAGGCTGTCATCCTTTCGGGAGTAGGAATCAATACGCCCTCGATCAGGTGATCATCGTGTAAAACAAAGGAATTTTTTATAGTTTTATCAGAACTGAATTGCGAGTTGCTGATCTTTACGGCGTTGATCACAAAGGTGTCATTCAGCTTTTTTCGCAGTTCTTTCGAAATATTACTCATTTCATCGAAAGAAACACACGATTTTTGCCAAAGCCACTCATAAACTTGCTTTGCCCTGTAACCTTTTTCGCCAAATTGGGTAAAATGGTTTGTCAATGCTTCGGCACTCAGGCTACGGATATCGATTTTGTCTTTGGACGTCACGGTACAAAGTTACTTAATTTGAGATCAATGCCTTTGGGCAGGTAAATTTATTTACAAAAGAGGCACAATTGGAATCAGAAACAAGTCTTTTTGAAAGAGGGAACCGGGCTTTTTTCGATTCTGGGAGGACAGGAAGAATAAACAAAGTTGAATGAAAATTTTTAAAGCCGACTACGTTTTTCCGGTGAACGCTGATCCTATAAAAAATGGGGTCGTAGCTGTTGATGACAACGGTAGAATTATTTCAGTTTCAAGTCATGATTTTTCCGATAACCAGCCCATCGTGCAGTTGGAAGGGATCATATGCCCCGGTTTTATCAATACCCACTGCCACCTTGAACTTTCGCACCTAAAAGATAAAATTGAACCCGGCAATGGATTGATCGAATTCATCAAAGGTATCCAGTCCGTTAGGGCAGCCGAACAAACGGCCATAACTGATGCCGCCATCAAAGCTGATCAGGAAATGTACGATAATGGCATCGTAGCCGTTGGCGATATCTGCAATAGCAATGTAACTATCCCTGTTAAGGCTAAAAGCAAAATATATTACCATTCTTTTTCTGAGGTTTTCAGCTTCCAGCCGGCAAAAGCACAGGAAGCATTTGATAAAGCGCAGGCCCTGGCAGCTGAGTTTAAGCCAGCTTCAAGTTCGGTTACTCCTCATTCGCCTTACTCGGTATCCAAAGAATTATATAAACTGATCAAGCAATACAGCGATGGTGCGGTGAAGAATTTAATGAGTATCCACAACCAGGAGAGCGAAGAGGAGAATAAGTTTTTCCGTTACCGTTCGGGCGAATTCATTGATCTGTATGCACACTTTGGTATCGATATCAGTCATTTTAAATCACAGGCCCGTAATTCGGTACAAACCATTATCCCATTGTTGAGTAATAAGCAGGAGGTGTTGCTGGTGCATAACTCATGCACTAACCTGAAGGATATTTACTTCATCAAACGTTTTGATAAAAAGGTACATTTTTGTTTCTGCCCCGGTGCTAACCTGTATATCGAGAATAAATTACCCAAAATAGAACTTTTTATCGATCAGGGCTTCAACCTTACCTTAGGGACCGATAGCCTGGCTTCCAATACCAAACTATGTATCCTGCATGAGATGCGCTTGATACAGGAGAAATTCCCAGCGATCAGCACCGAAAGACTGATCACCTGGGCAACCCGTAATGGCGCCAGATTTTTAGGCATCGACGACGAAAAAGGCACCCTCGAACCTGGTAAAACACCAGGGCTAAACCTCATTACCGGCCTTGACGGCCTGCGTATTACGCCGGATACTAAAGTGAGGCGGTTAGTTTAGTTGTCTCGATAGCTATTGGTATAGTTGTATTAGTTGAAATGTTTATAGATTAGTTGTATTGGTTCTCCCGATAGCTATCGGGATGGTTTATATTTGCATCTTAAATAGTTCTAACTAGCCCCAATAGCTATAGGTACAACTAATTCAACCAATACAACTAATACAACTAATACAACCAATACAACCCAAATGCAATCCCACCTCAATATCACCGTTACAGGCCAGGTACAAGGCGTATTTTTCAGGGGCGCAACCAAGGCTGTTGCCGATCAGTTGGGGATAAAGGGCCAGATCAGCAACGAGCCTGATGGCAGTGTTTATATTGAGGCTGAGGGAGATAAAGTTGCCTTGGAAATGTTTCTCGACTGGTGCAAAGAAGGTCCCGAACATGCCAAAGTAATTTCTGTAGAGCGCCATGAAGGCGAATTAAAAAACTATCGTAATTTTGAAGTGGTAAAAAAAAGACATTAGGGAATTCGGAATTCGGAATTGGAATTGCTGAATGAGCCCAGGTCTGATAAAAATCCGAATTACGAGATCATACATTGTCGACCGCTAGAAAATTTGCAGGCCAAACTACCGTTTACGGTATAACCACCATAGCGGGCAGGGTATTAAGTTTTTTTCTGACGCCCCTTTATACCAAAGCCTATCCCGCCGGCACTTACGGCATATTAACCACCATGTTCGCCTATGTTTCGATACTGAATGCGGTAATGGCATTTGGGATGGAAACTACTTTTTTCCGGTACTTGAACAAGTACGAAAACAATAAACAGCGGGTTTACAATAATGCCTTTGCATCCGTCGTTTCCATCACCCTGATTTTTTTATTGTTGGTGCTACCTTTCATCAGTCCGATCGCCGATCTGATCAACGTGAGCGCCTCGGCGAAGATCGTTCATGCTCATCGGGCCGTGGTGGGCACCAGTCATGCTGATTTCATCACCTATATCGAATATTTCCTGGCTATTTTAGTTCTGGATGCATGGTGCGTTATACCCTTTGCCAAATTACGGGCAGATGGCCGGCCGGGTAAGTATAGCCTGATCAAGACCATTAATATCGGCATTTTTATCAGTCTGAATTTGATCTTCATTTGGTTGATCCCGTTTTGGATGCGCCACCAGCTAGCAGGCTCGGCCTGGGTTGGCTATTGGTATATCAAGGGGTGGGTGGGCTATGTTTTTCTTTCAAACCTGGTTGCCAGTATTGTAACCCTTATACTGCTATTGCCAGAGCTATTGAAAATCAGGTTTGATTTCGACCGAAAGATGCTGTTCGAAATGTACGCTTACAGCTGGCCTATCCTCATCGCCAATCTATCGTACCTGATCAACGAAAACGCGGATAAACTGATGCTGGGATGGTTATTGCCTTCAAAAATCGGTCTTCGCGATGTAGGTATTTATGGTGCCTGCGCCAAAATATCCATTTTCCTGAGCATTTTTATCAATGCTTTTCGCCTTGGGGCCGAACCGTTTTTCTTCAATCACGCTAAAAATAAAAACGCCAATCAAACCTATGCCAGGATCATGGATTATTTCGTGATCGCGGTTTGCATTATTTTCATCGGACTGATCGCCAATATCGATCTGCTGATGAAGTATTTTATCCCCGGTCGTGGTTATTGGGTAGGGATCAATGTGATACCGCCATTGGTATTCGGCTATGTTAGTTTGGGTATTTATATGAATCTATCTGTTTGGTACAAACTATCCGACCAAACAAAATATGGTTTATATATCTCCGGGATCGGTGCCATAGCAACCATCGTACTGAATGTGTTGTTCATACCCAGATACAGCTATATGGCTTCGGCATGGACTTCGCTGATCGCCTATACCATTATGATGGTCCTATCCTACGTTTGGGGACAAAAAAATTACCCTATCCCATACAATCTTAAAAAGAACGGTGCTTATATCATTTCATCGATAATAATCGTTTTCTTATCGTTCTATATATTTAAGCACAATATATTTGCCGGTGACGCGCTATTGATCGGCTATGTACTTGTGGCCTATTTTTTCGAGCGTAAGGATATCAAAGCAATACTCAGCAGGAAATGACCATCAGGATAATCAACAGATCGAAAAATATGCTTCCCTCTTATGAAACGGCTCATGCCGCGGGTATGGATCTCCGTGCTGATATTGACGGTCCGATCATCCTGGGGCCGATGGAGCGTAAACTGATCCCTACCGGATTATTTATCGAATTACCCGAAGGCTTCGAAGCGCAGATCAGACCGCGGAGTGGCCTGGCTTTTAAGCATGGCATAAGCATTGTAAACTCACCGGGCACAATCGATGCGGATTACCGTGGCGAGATCAAAGTGTTGCTGATCAATTTTTCGCAAGAACTTTTCCCGATCAATTCAGGTGACAGGATAGCACAAATGATCATAGCCCGGCACGAGAAGGTAGTATGGGATGAAGTTGAAGTTTTAACCGAAACATCACGCGGGGCTGGTGGTTATGGACATACAGGGGTCGGATAATGGAACAGAAAAGGAATTTATTATTTATGTTTTTGTTGTTGCCGGTTTTTGCACTGGCGCAGCAAAAAGATAATAAGGCCGGTAAAGCCCTGACGCAATCAGACAGCCTGACGGTCAAACAGCTATTTTATTCGGCGCTTAGGGAAAAAACAATCGAAAATTTTAAACTGGCATCCGAGATATTTACCCAGGTATTGCAGGTCGATCCGCGGAATGATGCGTCCATGTATGAACTGGCTACGCTAAAAAAGGTGGAAAATGATTATCCTTCGGCCCAGGAGCTATTGGAAAAGGCGGTTGCTGTTAATCCCGGAAATGAGTGGTACTGGGTTTCGCTGGCTGATTGCTACGAAAAGAGCAACAATATCGATAAGCTTGAAAATGTTTTTACCCAACTGCTAAAGATCGACCCCGACAAACCCGAATACTATTTCGATCAGGCCAATGTGTATACCCTCCAGAAAAAATACGATGAAGCCCTTGCAGTTTATGAAAAGCTGGAGCAAATGCAGGGGCTTTCTGACGAGATCGTTTCGAAAAAAGAAAGTTTGTATCTAAAACAGGGTAAGGTTGACAAGGCGGCCAATGATCTGCAGAGTCTGATCGATGCTAATCCAAAAGAGATCAGATATTACCTGCTTTTGAGCGAGATCTATAATTCCAATAACTTTCAGGACAAGGCTTTAAAAGTTTTAAAAAATGCCGAAAAGGTTGATCCTTCTGAAGGAAAAGTTCACCTGGCACTGGCCGACATTTATCGGGATAAAAAGGATTACGAAAATAGCTTTAACGAACTTGTTCTGGCCTTTAGTTTGCCCGGAATGGATATCGAACAGGAGATCAAGATCGTGCTGGGTTATGTACCGAAGTTTCAGGACCCAAATGCACGGGCCAGCGCACTTGAGCTGAGTCGCCAGTTGACTCTGGCGCACCCCGATGATGCACGCAGCTTTGCCTTATATGGCGATATGCTGGTGCAAAACGAAAAATATAAAGAGGCAAAGCTCAGCTATAAAAAGTCCATCGAATTAAATGGCCAGGTTTATGAAGTAAGGGAACAATTGATCAGGCTTGAATTGGGTGATAATGAAATTGACGCGGCTATAAAAGATGGCGAGGATGCGCTATCGCTTTTCCCCAACCAGTCGTGGTTGAATTACCTGGTAGGCGTAGCCTGCGAACAAAAAAAAGATTATAAAAAGGCACTGGGCTACATCAGTAACGTAACATCACTGGAGAGCCAGGACAAGGATCTGCTTAGCCAGGCCTATTCTTCAGAAGGTGATTGCTATCATTCGTTGGGCGACGACCAGCATGCAGATGAAGCTTATGACAGATCGCTGCAGTATAATCCTGATAATGCGTATACACTAAACAATTACGCGTATTACCTTTCGGTAAGAGGAATATTACTGGATAAAGCAGCGGCCATGTCAAAACATTCAAACGAGATCCAGCCTAATATGGCGTCGTTTGAAGATACATACGCCTGGATCCTGTTCAAACAAAAGAACTATGACGAGGCTAAAGTTTGGATGGAAAGGGCCTTGTCTCATGACAAGAATCACAGCGCTGTGCAAGCCGAACACTATGGTGATATTTTATTCAAACTGGGCGATACCGCTGCGGCCCTTGATAACTGGAAAAAAGCAAAGGCAAATGGGGGCAGTTCACCGATTTTAGACCGAAAGATCAACGAAAGAAAATATGTTGAATAGGATATTGATTTTGATCGCCATACTGGCAATTGTTAGTTGTAAAGCCAAAAAACAGCTGGTTAGGGCAAATAAAACTGCTGATACGGTATCGGTAAAGGCCATGCCGCCGGTTGCTGATAAAATTAATAGTATCAGGGCTGCTCAGCTGCAATTTAACACGTTCTCAGCGAAAGCAAAAGCGGAGTTGAGTCTGGGCACAAGCAGTAATAATGTAAGTTTGACCGTCCGTATCGATAAGGGGAAAAAGATATGGGTCTCGATCACTGCCATAGCCGGAATAGAGGTGGCCCGTGCGCTGATCACTCCGGATAGTATCCAGGTAATAAATAAATTGCAGGGTTTGTACCTGGCAAAGCCTTTTAGTTATCTGTTTAAATATACTGGTGATAAGATAGATTATAACGCTATTGAAGCCTTATTGGTAGGTAACGCCATGCCGCAACTGCTAAACAACGATGCACAATTGAAATCCGATAGTGCCGGCCTGAAGATCAGCGGTATATTGGACGAATTGGGTTACAATCTTACTATAGGGCCAGACATGCATGTCACACAAACACACCTCAGCAATACAGCAGCAGGGCAGGCTTTGGATGTGCTCAATTCGCAGCCCATGCAAGTACTTGATCGTTCGATGTCATCCCAGATTGACATCAATTCGGTAGCAGGCACAAAAAAAGTTAAGATGAATATCCATTACAATAAGGTTGATTTTGATAAGCCACTCGAATTTCCCTTCAACATTCCGGCTGGTTATGAACCTGTAAAATAAATTTTAATTTAGGGCGATGAAATACCTGATGTTATTGCTTCTTGTAATAGGCCTATTTACCGCCGGTAATGTACAGGCGCAAAGCGGCAGCGACGAATTAAAAAAGCGTGTTGCCAAATACAATGAGGAATTGGACCAGCTGAATCGTGAATACGAAGAAACTGCCAATAATAAAAAAAGCACGCTAAAGCAGCTAAATAATTTAAAGCAGCAAATAGAGATACGCGAAGCGAAGATCAATTCGATCAATTCTGAACTTAGAGTGCTGGATAACCAGATATCTGAAAGCAATTCTACCGTTCATAACCTGCAGAGCCAGCTCGATCAGTTAAAAAAGCAGTACGCGGCGATGATCCTGTTTGCCTACCATAACCGGAATTCGTACAACAAACTGATGTTCATTTTTGCAGCAAAGGATTTTAACCAGGGCTATAAGCGAATGAAATACCTCCAGGAGTTCGCCGGTTATCGCGAGCGTCAGGCTGAATATATTGAGGGTACCGAAAAAGAACTGCACCTGAAGATCAATGAGCTCGATAACACCAAGAAAGAGAAAAGCAATATACTTGTCGACCAGATCAAAGAAAAAGTTACCCTGGGTAAGCAGAAGAAAGACGAAGCTAAAGTTGTAGAAGACCTGTCAAAACAACAGGGTCAGCTAAAAGAACAGCAACGCGACCTGCAAAGAAAGATAGCCCGTGCCAACCAGGAGATCCGTGATGCGATCCGCCGCGAAATTGCTGCCGAAAGAAAAAGAGCCGAGGATGCTGCCAAAGCAAACAATGCAGCCAATTCGGGAGGGACAAAGAGCTCATCGGCAAAGACAATCACCAGCAAGTCGACCGATAGAGAAGTGTTGACAAACACCCCTGAAGGCGCCAGGATATCGGATAATTTCCTCGAGAACAAGGGGCATCTAACCTGGCCCGTTGCTAACGGTATAGTTACGCACGAAATGGGCGTGTACAAAATTGAGGGCATCAGAACGGAAAGTTATGGATTGGAGATAAAAACCAATACCGGTGCGCCGGTAAGGGCTGTTTTTGAAGGCAAAGTAACCATGGTAAGAAACCTTGAAGGGACTTTTATCGTCGTGGTTGCACATGGCGAATACTTTACTTCCTATGAAAACCTAAAATCGATCGTCGTTGTAGCCGGTCAGAAAGTTACAGCTAAACAAATGATAGGTACAGTTGCCGGCGACCCCACAACAGGTGAATCATCTTTGCAATTTTCCATTTATAAAGGAAGTAACCCCGTTAACCCACGATCATGGCTGGCGCCGGAATAGAATTATTTTAATCAATTAGTTTTTTAATTACATATATTTGTAAATTGTTTAAAGACCTATGTATAGTTCAGTATTATTGATTTTGAGCGGGTCGGACCTGATGGTGATTGCGATCGTGGCGTTGATGCTTTTTGGTGGCGACAAGCTGCCTGAACTGGCACGTGGTTTAGGGAAAGGGATTCGTGATTTTAAGGATGCTTCGGAAGGTGTAAAACGTGAGATCAATAACCAGATCAATAGTTACGAAGAGAAAAAAGCCGAAGAGGCTGTAGCCAAAGCCACCCCTCAATTGCCGCCTGCGCCTGCAGAGGAGCCGGTAGCCGAAATTGCCGAACATCAGCCATCAGCGGATGCAAATGAGATACCAGGGCCTGAAGTTGTATTGCCTAATACGGTGCCACTTAGCGATAGCCATCATACAGTAACCGGCGCGCAAACCGGCGAAACAACAAACGAACCAGTAAAAACAACATAAACAGAATTAAACATTAAATTTATAGATCATGGGACTGTTAGAACCATCGCACATTATTATCATAATTGCAGTATTATTGCTCTTTTTTGGAGGGAAAAAAATTCCTGAGCTGATGAGGGGTTTGGGAAAAGGAATGAAAGAGTTTAACGATGCCAAGAATGGCGAAACCAGCACAACTCCAACTACTCCGGCTGCGCCAACGGCTACGCCTACCGAAGAAAAGCCCAAAAGCTGATCTGCTGAGGTCATTATTTTTTCATTGAGCTTACCAACATAAACTTATCTGCTGAAATTTAAATTTCAACGGATAAGTTTTTTATTTTAGCCGCATGACTACATTCTATTCCTCTTTAGAAGAGATAAAGAGGGACCTGCAAACGAAACAGATCACAGTTGAGGGATTGGTAAAAAGCTACCTGGCACGGATAAAAGAATTCAAACATCTGAATGCTTTTAATGAGGTGTTTGAACAGGAGGCTTTGTTGCTGGCAAAAGATGTTGATTCGCGGATAAAATCCGGTATCGCCGGTCGTTTGGCCGGTATGGTCATCGCTATCAAGGATAATATCTGTTATAAAGACCACCGGGTTACCGCTTCTTCTAAGATACTTGATGGCTTTACCTCTGTATACTCCGCTACAATTGTCGAACGCCTGCTTGCCGAAGATGTTATTATTATCGGCCGTTGTAATTGCGATGAGTTTGCTATGGGCGGATCAAACGAGAATTCATATTTCGGCCCGGTAAGAAATTATGCAGATACCGATCGGGTTCCCGGTGGGTCATCAGGCGGTTCGGCTGTTGCGGTGCAGGCAGGGCTTTGCCATGCTGCAATCGGTACAGACACCGGAGGCTCTGTTCGCCAACCAGCTTCATTTTGCGGACTGGTGGGCCTGAAACCTACTTACGGAAGCATCTCAAGGCATGGCATCATCGCTTATGCTTCATCATTCGACCAGGTTGGGCCGCTTACCCATTCAGTTGAAGACGCAGCACTTTTGCTCGAGATCATGGCAGGCGCAGATGAATACGATAGCACACTGGCCCGCAATCCGGTGCCAGCTTACCACGAGGATTTAAAGCCAACAGCCTCAAAAAAGAAGATCGCTTATATTCAGGAAGCGCTGTCGAGCCCCGGCGTTGATGATGAGGTTAAATCTATACTGATCAATTATATAGATAAATTGAGAGCAGAGGGGCACACCGTAAAGCCGGTAGCTTTCGAGCACCTCGATTACCTGGTCCCAACTTATTACATTCTGGCAACAGCAGAGGCTTCGTCAAACCTGGCGCGGTATGATGGCGTACACTATGGTTATCGCAGCCCGGCAGCAACCGACCTGCAGAGCACCTACAGGCGTTCGCGTTCAGAGGGATTTGGGAAAGAAGTTAAGCGCCGCATTATGCTCGGAACCTTTGTTTTGAGTGCCGGCTATTACGATGCTTATTATGCCAAAGCTCAAAAAGTTCGCCGACTGATCAAAGAAAAAACTGACGCATTACTTTCCGAATACGATTTTATTCTTATACCAACCGCCCCGGAACCACCGTTCATGATCGGTAAAAAGGAAAAAGACCCTACCGTCATGTATCTTTATGACATTTTCACCGTACAAGCATCATTGGCCGGAGTTCCGGCTATATCCCTGCCGGCGGGCACAACCAATAAAGGTTTACCAGTGGGTCTGCAATTATTGACCAAACGCTTTGCCGAACGGGAATTATTAGATTTTTCGAAATATTTCGTAAAACTCTAATGATTTAATAAATTAGTAAATCTTAAGGTGAAATGAAGCAATTTTTATTAATTGTCGTGGTAGTATGCCTGGTTCAATTTTCTTTGGCTGGCAATGCTGCGGGACATAAACATCAGTACCGCGCCAAACAAGCTGAGTGTTGTGTAACTCCCAATGGAGTATTGCATGACTCGGAGGGGGGCAGGACAGTAAAAACTTCAACGTCCGGCATTTACCGTAACAATATCTATAAAAAGCGCCTCGATTCCATTAGTAAGGATGTACAGCTCGATTATAACGAATATGTGCAAGCCGAGATCGACAATTACCTGACACAACGTTCAGACATATCCCGCGAGATCGGCCTGACCAGGTATTATTTCCCGATCTATGAAAAGGCATTCCGCGAGGCGGGTATACCCGATGAGATAAAATACCTTTCTATTGTTGAATCACAATTGAACCCCAATGCTGTTTCGCGCGTTGGTGCAACCGGTCCATGGCAATTCATGTCGAGCACAGCCAGGATGTACGGGCTTACGATGGACGAATATACCGATGAGCGCCGCGATCCGGTTCAATCGAGTTATGCTGCAGCGGCTTATCTGAAAGACGCCTATGAACAATTTGGCGATTGGCTCCTGGCGATTGCCTCGTACAATTGTGGTAAAGACAATGTGATCAGAGCCATCGAAGAAGCCGGTTCAAGCGATTTCTGGGCGATTCGCCCCTACCTGCCTGCTGAAACCCGGGGTTATGTGCCTTGTTATATCGCAATGACCTACGTAATGAATTATTACCATTTGCATCGTATTGAACCACAAAGTTGCAATATCCTATTAAAGACGGATACCGTACAGGTTGATAAAATGATCTCGCTTAACAGTGTTTCGCATGTTTTATCGATCGACCTTAACCAATTGACGATCCTAAATCCCTCATACCCTCGTATGCTGGTCAATGGTTCGCCATCTTCACCTAAAACATTGGTGATCCCGGCAGGGGCCAAAGCAAAATATATAGGATCTTACGATCTGTTGAACAGCGAACTGGCGGCAAGTGATCTGCAATCGATCTACAACACCCCGCGTATACAGCCTGTTGAAAAACGGACGCCTTTACATCACCGAATGCGCAAATTCGAAAATCTGGTTCATTACAAAAAGATACATTCGGCTAATGATGCAAACTTAATTGCCCTGGCTGGAATTAAAACCAGATCTGGAAAAGGTTGAATTTGCCAATAAAAATATAAGGCCCGGCGTATTCTTGTACGCCGGGCTTTTTTTGTTTTATCTGCCATGGCCCCAAAAAGAATTGTAATTTTGAACGATAGTAACGCTATTATAAACCATGCAAAAAACCAACCGAAAACAGGATGCACTGGATTACCATTCCAATGGTCGTCCGGGCAAGATACAGGTGGTGCCTACCAAGCCAACCAATTCGCAGCGCGACCTTACCCTGGCCTATTCGCCCGGTGTAGCAGAACCCTGTCTTCGCATCGCCGACAATGTTGAGGATGTATATAAGTACACCGCAAAAAGCAATCTGGTGGCCGTGATTACCAATGGAACAGCAGTACTTGGCCTGGGTAATATTGGGCCGGAAGCCGCAAAGCCGGTAATGGAAGGTAAGGGATTGCTTTTTAAGATCTATGCTGATATCGACGTATTTGACCTGGAAGTGAATGCCAAATCGGTTGATGAATTTGTAACGATCGTAAAGTCGCTTGAACCAACTTTCGGTGGCATCAACCTGGAAGATATATCAGCTCCCAGCTGTTTCGAGATCGAACGTCGTTTGAAAGCCGAAATGAAAATACCGGTTATGCATGATGATCAGCATGGTACGGCCATCATTTCAGGGGCAGCCTTGCTCAATGCCTGCGAGATACAGGGAAAGAAGATCGACAAAATAAAAATGGTTGTCAACGGCGCAGGAGCTGCTGCCATTTCCTGCTCAAAGATATACTTGTCGCTGGGGCTAAAAAAGGAAAACCTGGTGATGTTTGACATCAATGGCCTAATCACACCAGAACGAACCGACCTTGACGAAATACGGCTAAACTTTGCTACCCTGCGTAAAGATGTTGCTAACCTTACAGAAGCGCTGAAAGGTGCTGATGTATTTATTGGCCTTTCCGCAGGAAATGTAGTTACCCCCGATATGTTAAAGGGAATGGCGAAAAATCCTATTGTTTTTGCCATGGCTAACCCTGTTCCCGAAATAGCTTATGATGTAGCGATAAAAGCTCGCAAAGACTTATTGATGGCAACCGGCAGAGCCGATTTCCCTAACCAGGTAAACAATGTGTTGGGTTTCCCTTACATTTTCCGCGGGGCGCTGGATGTTCGGGCGACGGCCATCAATGAAGAAATGAAACTGGCGGCCGTTCAGGCAATAGCCGAGCTTGCAAAAAAAGCGGTACCTGAAGAAGTTAACCTGGCTTACAATACCCGTAATTTAAAATTTGGCAGGGATTATATCATACCCAAGCCAATGGACCAAAGGCTGATCACCGAAGTGTCTTCGGCTGTAGCGCGCGCGGCAATGGAATCGGGTGTTGCCCGTATCGCCATTACCGACTGGGATGCTTACAAAGAGCGTTTGCGACTGAGTATTGGTGCTGATGACAGGATTCTGAGGAACATATCCAATAAAGCCAAGCAAAACCCTAAGCGGGTAGTATTTGCCGAGGCTGACAATTATAAAATATTAAAGGCTGCTCAGATCGTTCGGGAGGAGAATATTGCTACCCCTATTTTGCTGGGGAATTGTAATCGCATCAAATACATCATCAAACACAGCGACCTCGAGCTCGACGATGTGGAGATCATTGACCCACGTGAAGAACCGGGCCGCTTCAACGAATATGCCGAGTATTTGTATAATAAACGTCAGCGCCGTGGCGTTACGGAATCTGAAGCTAAAAAATTATTGACGCACCGAAATTATTTCGGAGCCTGCATGGTGCAGTTTGGCGATGCCGATGCGCTTATTTCGGGTCTTACAAAAGACTATGTAACCACCATTAAACCTGCATTACAGGTTATTGGTACACAGGCAGGCGTTAACCGGGTAGCCGGCATGTATATGATGCTGACCAAAAAAGGTCCGGTATTTATTGGAGATGCCACGGTAAATGTTGATCCAACGGTAGAAGAGTTAGTGGATATTACAGCGCTGATCGACCACTCTGTCCGCCAGTTTAATGTAAAACCACGTATTGCAGTGTTATCCTACTCTAATTTTGGCTCAAACGACGGAGAGATCCCCAATAAAACCCGGGAAACAGTGCGCATTTTGCATGAGCGCTTTCCTGATATGGTGGTCGACGGTGATATGCAGGCCAACTTTGCGCTTAACCCAACACTGCTTTCTGATAATTTCCCTTTCTCGACTTTAAACGGTGCGCCGGCAAATACACTCATTTTCCCTACTTTGGAATCGGGCAACATAGCCTATAAATTATTGCAGGAAATTGGAGATGCCGAGGCTGTTGGTCCGATATTGCTTGGGCTTAAAAAATCGGTACATGTACTGCAGTTGGGTAGTTCGGTCAGAGAAATAGTAAATATGGTAACAATTGCCGTCGTTGATGCCCAGGAAAAGGCAGAAAACGAACCTCAGGAGGCAATTTCACGTACACGTTAATAAAATTGGATGGTATCCTATGTATGCATATATTGATGGAAAACTGGCTTACAAAAGCCCTTCTTATGTAGTGATCGATGCGGCTGGTGTGGGCTATCATATCAATATTTCCCTCAATACCTATTCAAAGCTGGGTGATGCTGAACGCTGTAAACTTTTTACCTGGCTGCATGTAAAAGAGGATGCACACACGCTTTATGGTTTTGCCGATGAAGGCGAACGCCGCCTGTTCCTGCACCTCATCTCTGTTTCAGGTGTTGGCGCCGGCACCGGCTTAATGATGCTTTCAGCGATAACACCCGAGGAAATACAAGCTGCCATTGTGAGCGGAAATGTGCCGCTTATTCAACGGATCAAAGGTATCGGCCCCAAAACTGCGCAAAGGCTGGTACTTGAGCTGCAGGACAAACTGAAAAAGAACGGTCCCGACACCCTGATAGCCATGCCGGTGAACAGAACCGTGAAAGATGAGGCTGTTTCGGCCCTGGTAATGCTGGGTTTTGCACGGAATGCTGCTGAAAAGGTAATTGACCAGGAATTAAATAAAAATAGCGATAGTTTAACTGTTGAACAATTAATTAAATTCGCTCTAAAAAGTTTATAGTTATTTAGGTTTTTAATCCTTGATCTTGGTCCGGACTTTTACTTCCAAAATTGTAGCTTTTGCCTTGCTGACCTTCGTTTTTTGCGGATACGGAAAGGCTTTCGCACAACAGCCCGGCTCTCAAAACGATACACTTACGGTTAGATCGCCGTATAAGGGGATCGAAACAAGGGGCGACCAACTGCTGCAAGGTTACCTGCTGCCCGACCCTCCCAATCTGGTTAAAACCATTGAATATGACCCGGTTAGTAACCAATACATTTTATATGAACGTGTAGGCAATTATTTATATCGCCCGCCACGATACCTAACTTTTGCACAATACCTGGCGCTGAAGGAACGCGAAAATGAACGGGTATATTTCAAGCAGTCGGCCGATACCTATGCCTACCAATCGCAACAGGATGGGTTTATACCCCAGATCAAAGTGCGTAGCCACACTTTCGAACAGATGTTCGGCAGTTCAGAAATTACACTGCGTCCTCAGGGCTCAGCTGAAATGATCATGGCAGGGCAGGTAAACAGTAATCAAAACCCGCTTTTTAATACACAGCAACGAACGCAATTCAACTTCAACTTTAACGAGCGTATACAGATGAACCTAACCGGTTCGATCGGCGATAAGTTAAAAATATCAACCAATTACAATACCGACGCCCAGTACCAGTTTGATAACCAGATCAAAATGGATTATACGGGTAACCCGGATGAGATCATTCAAAAAATAGAAGTTGGTACCGTAAGTTTTCCGCTCAATACAACACTGATCAGCGGAACTGAAGCGCTGTTTGGCGTAAAAAGCAAGCTGAAATTCGGCAAGTTAAACGTTACAAGTGTGTTTTCTCAGCAGCGCTCCAAGTCGAAATCGATCACGATATCGAATGGCGCACAACAGGGTACCTTCAGCTTTACACCAGCCGATTATGAAGCCAATCGCCATTATTTCCTTTCGCAGTATTTCAGGGACAATTACAACAAGGCGCTGGCTAATATCCCGATCATTAGCTCCAACGTTACCATTACCCGGATTGAAGTTTGGGTGACCAACCGCGATAACAGCACCAATGGGTCGCGGGATGTTTTGGCATTTATGGACCTTGGAGAGAATAAGCCCTATAACAAAACCCTTATACAGGGTGGTGCTGGTTTCAGCGGGCTGCCCGCGGGCTTTTCGGGACCCGGTTTCTCACAGCAATCAAACTCGTTATTGCAAAATCTGCCGGCAACTGCCAGGCAAACCAACTCAAATGCGGTAAATTCTTATTTTCAGTCAACTGGCGGAAGCGATAACTACGCAAAACTGACTTATGCTAAGAAGCTCACCAGCGATAAATACGTGCTGCATCCGCAATTGGGGTATATATCATTGAACTACCCGCTGAATAACGATGAGGTGCTTGCCGTTGCTTACCAATACACGGTAAACGGGCAAACTTATCAGGTAGGTGAATTTTCAACCGATCAACCTGTAAATCCTACAACTCCACAAGTGTTATATGTGAAGTTATTGAAGAACACCCTCACTAAAACCAACTTACCAACCTGGAAGTTGATGATGAAAAATATCTATAACCTGGGAGCCTACCAGGTGAGTCGCAATAATTTCAGAATGACCATCTCAAGGTTGGATGAAAACTCAGGCATCGCCAAACCCATCATGGAGGAAGGTATTCATACAAAAGGTAAACTCTGGTTACAGTTGACCGATCTGGATAATTTAGATGCACAGCAAAATAAGCAGCCTGATGGGTATTTCGACTTCCTGCAGGGGATCACGATCGACTCATTGAACGGTCGGATCATATTTCCGGTGCTCGAACCCTTTGGTTCCGACCTGACCAAACAATTCGATCCCGGCGAGCAGAACCTGATCAGCCGCTACGTTTATCAACCCATCTATGATTCTACTAAAACGATAGCGCAGCAGTTTTTTCCGCAATTGAACCGCTATCTCATTAAAGGTACTTATACCTCACAAAGCGGTACCGAATACCAATTGAACGCCACTAATATCCCACAAGGATCAGTAACGGTTACAACCGGCGCGACGAAACTTGTGGAAGGGAATGACTATACGGTCGACTACAGCTCGGGAAAAATCCATATCATCAACCAGGCTTTGCTGGCTTCCGGGCAACCAATAACGGTAAACCTGGAGAATAACGAATTGTTTGGGGTACAACAGAAATCGTTGTTTGGAACCCGGTTTGATTACCAGGTTAATGATAAACTGGCATTGGGTGCAACTTATATGCACCTCAGCGAAACGCCGATCACCCAAAATGAGGTAATTGGCCAGGAATCGGTATCCAACACCATGTACGGTTTTGATGTCAATTATAATTCACCTTCACGGTTCCTTACCCGGCTGGTAGATAAGATCCCGTTCATCAGAACAAAAGCACCATCATCCATTAGCTTTACAGGCGAATTTGCGGGCCTGTTGCCCGGCACACCTTCGACATTGAATTTTGCAGGCTCGAAGAATGGCACCGCCTACCTCGATGATTTCGAGAGCAGCCAATCAGTGATCGACCTTAAAAGTTCATCGTCCTGGCAAATTTCGGGAACGCCCCAGCTATTTAAGGAAGCTACAAACTTTGATAACCTAAGTTACGGCTTCAACCGTGCGCGACTGGCATTTTATAATATCGACCCGATCTTTTATGCCGGCACGATCCCGGTTTCGCGGAATGAACTATCAAAACCCTATGAAAGGGAAGTTTTGGAAACGGAAGTCTTCCCTTATAAGCAGTCGGTAACCGGCCAACCGCTCACCCTGCCTACGCTCGACCTCGCCTTTTACCCTATGGTTCGCGGACCCTATAATTATACTACAACAGGTTTGAACCCGGATGGTACATTTAATAATCCAACCAGCAAATGGGGGGGTATATTCAGAGGGATATCAACTAATGACTTCGAATCTCTCAATGTACAGTATATCGAGTTTTGGGTGATGGACCCCTTTATCGGCAAACCTAATTCAAAAGGTGGCGACCTTTATTTTAACCTCGGTAATATTTCGGAAGATATTTTGCTCGACGGCAGAAAGAGTACGGAAAATGATATCCCTGTTAACGGCGACTTTACGCAGGTAGATACCACAGCCTGGGGCCGTGTAGCTAAAATACAGCCTGTTGTTAATGCGTTCGATAGCAACCCGGCATCGAGGGTTATACAGGATATCGGCCTCGATGGTTTGAACGATGCCGACGAACAGGTGAAATTTGCCAGTGTCGTATCGCAAGTTCGCGGCGTGGTGAATGCACAGGCTGCAGCTAATTTTGCCGCCGACCCTTCATCGGATGACTACCAATATTACCAGGGTCCCCAGCTGGACCAGCAGCAGGCAACTATTTTGCAGCGTTATGCCAAATACAATGGTACCGAAGGAAACTCAAAAACAGCGGCACAGTCGCAGTCCCTTTTAGGTTTGCCCACTTCGGCATCAACGTCATTGCCGGATGCGGAAGATGTTGATCGTGATAATAACATGAATCAGGATGAAGAATATTTCCAGTATCATGTTTCATTGACGCCTGCCGGGATGGTGGTTGGGCAAAACTTTATCAATGATAAGGTTACTTCGCAGGTGAAGTTGCCCAATGGCACAACGCAAAATGTTACCTGGTATCAATTCCGTATCCCTATAAATGCCTATAACCAGGCTGTGGGCAATATCCAGGATTTTAAATCGATCCGTTTCATTCGTATGTTCATGACGAATTTTGCGGATACTGCTATCCTGCGTTTTGCCGCTTTGCAACTGGTAAGGGGCGAATGGCGTGCATTCAATACCGAGAATAACCCGGCCAACGTAATTGCCGATCCGGCTATCATCAATCCACCACTTGATAACTCAAACATTGACGTCGAAACCGTAAATATTGAAGAGAACGGTAACCGTACACCGATCCCTTATGTTGTTCCGCCAGGTATCACACGTCAGCGCAATTACAATAATATCCAAACCAATACACAGCTCAACGAACAATCACTCTCCCTGAATTTTACTACCCTAAGGGATGGATATTCGCGCGCTGCCTTTAAGGATTTCAATAACGACCTGCGTAAATACAAGCATCTGCAAATGTTTATCCACGCGGAAGGTGGCCAGCTGAAAGATAACGATGTTAATGCCTTTATTCGCCTGGGGGTTGATTATACGGATAACTACTATGAGTACGAGATCCCGATGAAAGTTACCCAGCCGGGTACCAGCGACCCTAACGCGATCTGGCCGGCGGTTAACGAACTGGACCTGCAGCTGAGCCTGCTGGTGAACGCCAAACTGGCGCGTGATAATGCCAAATTGAACGGTTTGCCGTGGCCACTGACAGTTCCTTTTACAGTTACCGATGGACACAACAAAATTACGATCAAAGGGCAGCCCGATCTGAGCAGGGTAGCCACTGTAATGTTGGGCGTTCGCAACCCTTTCAAAGGTGATTCGGCTCCCGGAGCCGACGATGGATTGGATAAAACCGGTATTTTATGGTTCGATGAATTGCGTATAACCGATTTTGACAATCGGGGAGGATGGGCTGCTACCGGCAGGTTCGATGCTAAGTTGGCCGATTTTGCAAATGTTACAGTAACAGGCAGCAAAACTACTGTGGGCTTTGGTAACCTGGATTCGCAATTGGCCGATCGGAGTATGAGCGATACCCGTTCGTATAATGTTACCGGCAGCGCTGAATTAGGCAAATTTTTCCCGGAAAAAAGCGGAATTCATGTGCCGCTGTATATCAACGTGTCGCACCAGGTAAGTTTGCCCGAATATGATCCGGCTCAGCCTGATGTAACGCTGAAACAAGCACTTAATGCTGCCTCAAGTTCAAAACAACGCGATTCGATACAAAATGCTGCCGAGGATTATACCTTGCGCAAGGGCTTTAACCTGACCAATGTACATAAAGCCCGTACGGATGCAAAAGCTATTCCGAAGGTTTGGGATATCGAGAACTTTAATGCCAGCTATTCCTACGTTGAATACGATCACCACGATTTTACTACGGAGAATGATTTTGAAAAAACTTATCATGCTTCGCTCTCCTATAATTTTACCGTTACACCAAAATATTTAACACCGCTGGAAAAAATAATTAAGAGCAACACCCTGGCGCTTATCCGTGATATCAATATCGATCTGGTTCCTTCGCGTATCAATTACAGCATCAATTTCGATCGGTTCTACTCAGAAAATACGCTGCGTAATAATGACCCGGAAAACCTGATCGCTATACCGACCACCTTTAACAAGTCGTTTAATATCTCCACCATGTACGGTTTGGGCTGGAACCTGACCAAATCGTTAACCATGTCGCTGGATGCAACCAACCTGGCTACCGTGGATGAACCGGCAGGACGGCTCGACGGCTTAAAACGAGACACACTTTGGGAAAATATCTTGCGGATGGGTCGGACTACCAATTATAACCATACGCTGAGTTTAGACTATAATGTGCCGCTTGCGAAAATTCCATACATGGACTGGATAAGTCTGGTGGCAAGTTATAAAACGCATTTTCAATGGCAGGCACAACCCTTGTTTGCCATTAACGACCCCGCCTATAACGTAGGTAACAGTATACAAAACTCGCGAACGATACAAATCAACCCCACTTTTAATTTTATTACCCTGTATAATAAATTTCCTTTCCTGAAACGACTGAATAACAAACCAGCCCCGGGTAAAGAAGATGAGGAGATATCGGGTTTTAGCAAAGTGTTGCTAGGCCTGCTTACCAGCGTCAAAAATCTGAGTGTATCCTATTCAAGAACTGATGGTACATTTTTACCGGGTTATTTACCCAATAGTAGTTTCGCCGGCGAAGACTTCAATTATAATGCACCCGGCATCGGTTTTTTGCTGGGTAGCCAATCGGACTTGCGCCAACGAGCTGTGCAGAATGGCTGGTTGACACAGGATACACTTCAGAATCAACTTTATGTAACAACGCTGAATCAGGACCTGCACTTAAAAGGGACGCTGGAACCGTTTAAGGATTTCAGGATCGATCTGATCGCATTCAAAACCCAGGATCATACTTATCAAAGTACTTTTAAATTCCTGCCGGCAGATAATTCGTTTGAAAATTTAACCCCTACAACTACCGGTGACTACAATATCTCTTATTTTTCGCTGGCAACAGCATTTTCGAAGATCAGTGGTATCGATAATTTATCGCCAATATTTACGAAATTTGAAAGTAACAGGGCAATTATCTCTCAGCGGCTGGGCCTGTTGAACCCGAATTCTGTTAAAGCACTTAATGGCACCTATGCCGATGGTTACAGCGCTAACTCGCAAGACGTAATAGTACCGGCATTTATCGCAGCTTATACCGGGCGCAATGCTACGACTATTAGTTTGGGGCAATTCCCGAATATACCGATACCTAACTGGGACATGCGTTTTACCGGTTTAAGTCATGTTCCATTATTTAGCGACCTGTTTGAGTCGGTCGACTTGCGCAGCGGCTATCGCTCAACCTATACGGTTGGTAACTTTACCACATTGCCTCAATATACAATTGGCAACGGTGGTGTGAGCTCGCGCGATGAAAACAACGACTTTTTGCCTCAGTACCAATTCTCGTCGGTAACAATTTTTGAACAGTTTGTTCCATTACTGGGTATTGATGTTCGTTTCAAAAACAACCTAACCGCCAACCTGGAATACCGCCAAACCCGTACCCTGAACATGAGCCTGGTTAATAGCCAGCTGGCACAGCAGGATGAGGATATCCTGGTGATTGGGTTCGGCTATAAGACACGGAATTTCAGATTCCCTTTTGGTTTGTTCAGTGGGGCATCGCTCAAAAACGATCTTACTTTCAAAATGGATCTTTCCTTGCGCAACAATAAAACCCTGGTTTACCAGGCCGATATACCGGGTGCGCAAATATCATCGGGTGCGCAAAATATTACCTTCCGCCCCGAGATCGATTATGTGATCAATCAGCGTTTTAATTTAAGCCTGTTCTACGATTCAAATATTACACGGCCATTTACCTCGCAGACCTTCAATACGGCATTTACTAATTTTGGTATCAACCTGAAGTTGTTGCTGCAATAATTGCTGAAGATTTCAGATCTATTTTGGTACCACAATAATTCCGGTAGTTGCAGTAGGCGAACTGGTATTGTTGAGTTGTACGGGAGAGCCATTTTTCCAAAGGGTAGCATTTCCGTTGAGCAGTCCGCTGATATAAACGTCGCTCCCATTTGCTGTTATCGCATCCGCTTCAGCGTTTGTAGTACCGTCTGTCATCTTTTTTTCGACCCCATTTTTCCAATAGGTGGCGATCGCCTTTAAAGTCTTAGGGTCCTTGGTATAGCCTGCAAGGTATACATCCTGCCCGTTGGTAAACATGGCACCGGCAGTTTGTGAAATGGAGCAAATGGTTCCATCATGGTATTGAGTTGCTACCCCGTTCTTCCAGGAAACGACGCCAATGGTGCTATAAGTGGCTATCGAACCGGCAAAATAAAGATCACTTCCGATGATCGTAATGCTATTGGCGATAGCGGAGTAAAGTGCGGGATCCATCGAAGGGTCGGGACTCAAAGTATAGCTGACCCCATTTTTCCAGTAAACGGCCGAGTTATCTATATACCCGGCTATGTATACATCTTGCCCTGAAACAGCAATGGCAAATGCCTTCGCAACGGTATTGGAATCAGTAAGCGCAGTCATTACCCCATTTTTCCAATATACAGCCTGGTGCAAGCCATTGGTATTGTAAACAACGCCTGCAACGTAAATATCGTTACCAGAAACTGCGATCCCGTTTGCCTGCGATACTCTGCCGCCGGCACTAAGCTGCGTTTCGACACCGTTTTTCCAGTAAGCAGCGATATCGGCACCGTACAAGGCGTTGGTCCACCCCGCTTCATAAACATCCGAACCCTGGATCACGATGGCGTTCGCGATACTTTGTGGGGTATTATCGCTCAGGTATTGTGGTATGCCATCGACCCAACAAGTGGCGCCCAAACCTGTTGGCGCAGGACCACTGCCAACCACATATACATGGGCAGTGGCGTAGGGGTTCACAACGGTATCGCCAGCTTTTGTAGGATTTACATTCGTCTTTTTAGTACATGAACTAAAAACCGTAGAGAGCAGGGTCAAAAAAAGCAAGTAACTGGCAGCCTTCATCAATCAAATATAATTAAAATCGGAGGGTATTACGATCGGAAATTTTATCGGCAATGCTTGAAAAAATAGCTGATTAAGGAGCGGAATCAAGCCCGGTCGGATAGAGATTTTTTTCTTCACGACACTTTTACCAGTTTAGCAAATACTTGCGCTTTCGTCAATCCCCTGTATTACTAGTGCTATGTTAAATAGAGAAACCGTCATCCTATCGTCGTGATTTTTGAAAACGTGACAAAGTGTCATCTGAAATCTAAAAATTGTGTATTTTTGCAATCCAATATTGAGGTAATGTTAGATTTTGCGATCACAGATAAGACACACGACGAAAGCAGGCAGGGAGAAGCGCTGATCTTAAGGCCAGCTGGCGATAAAGCGGCCCGCAAGCTCTATATAGAAAGCTACGGCTGCGCCATGAATTTTTCGGACAGCGAAATTGTGGCTTCTATCCTTTCGGAGCAAGGTTTTGAAACTACCGGCGATTTTAACCAGGCCGATGTGATCTTCATTAACACCTGCTCCATTCGCGAGAATGCTGAGCAGCGTGTGCGCAACCGCCTGCGTGAATTTACCATAGCCAAGGTAAAGAACCCGGGTTTGGTGGTAGGCGTATTGGGTTGCATGGCTGAAAGGCTAAAGGCGAAGTTTTTGGAGGAAGAAAAACTGGTCGATGTGGTGGTTGGTCCGGATGCTTATCGCGACCTGCCTAACCTGATCGGGAAAGTTGATGAAGGGCAAAAGGCGGTTAATGTATTGCTCTCACGCGAGGAAACCTATGCAGATATCAGCCCGGTACGTTTGAACAGTAACGGGATCAATGCCTTCGTATCGATCATGCGCGGATGCGATAATATGTGTTCGTTCTGCGTAGTGCCCTTCACCCGCGGTCGCGAACGCAGTCGCGAACCGCTATCGATCGTTAAAGAATGTACCGAACTATTTAACCAGGGCTACCGTGAGGTAACGCTGTTAGGGCAAAACGTCGACTCCTACAAATGGAAAGGTGGAGAAGAAGCAAGTACCGAATCGGACCAGCCGGGAGAAGTAGTCAACTTCGCTAATTTATTAGCGATGGTTGCACAGGTTGATCCTGAACTTAGGGTGAGGTTTTCAACTTCGCATCCGAAAGATATTACGGATGAGGTGTTGTACACCATGAAAAAGTACGATAACATCTGCAATTATATACACTTGCCGATCCAATCGGGCAATAGCCGGGTATTGGAACTGATGAACCGAACCTACGACCGTGAGTGGTACATCAACCGTATCGATGCGATCAGAAAGATCATTCCTGATTGCGGTATTTCTACGGATGTGATCACCGGTTTTTGCACCGAAACAGAGGAAGAGCACCAGGATACGCTGAGTATGATGGATTATGTGCAGTATGATTATGCCTATATGTTCATGTATTCGGAAAGGCCGGGTACGCTCGCAGCAAAACGCTATGCTGACGATATCCCTGAGGCAGTAAAGAGCCAGCGTTTAAAGGAAGTTGTAGCAAAACAGCGCGAGCACTCCTACACCCGTCTGCAGGCACAGTTAGGTAAGGTACAGCGCGTATTGATAGAAGGTTTCTCGAAAAAATCCGACAAAGATTATTGCGGGCGAAACGACCAGAATGCAATGGTGGTTTTCCCGGTCAACGAAAATTATAAACC
>Ga0164297_10001203_pt1 | contig 28081 bp, 26 predicted proteins | sample GEODES058metaG_FD_113539 | JGI IMG/M metagenome (GOLD analysis project Ga0164297, IMG submission 113539) | Dystrophic lake water microbial communities from Trout Bog Lake, Wisconsin, USA - GEODES058 metaG | ecosystem: Environmental > Aquatic > Freshwater > Lake | place: USA: Trout Bog Lake... | reverse complement strand
TTCGGCCCTAGTCGGAACGGGTGAAGAAATCATTGACTCAAGCATCTGAGTCGCGACAATGACTGGCTTACCCGATTCGCGAGCAAGTCGAATAATTCGCTTCTGCAATACAGGGACTTCCTCCGGCGGCAGCTCCACACCCAAATCACCTCGTGCGACCATCACGCCATCAGCCGCAGCGATAATTGCCTCTAGAGAATCAATTGCGGCAGGTTTTTCGAGTTTCGCCATGACAGAGGCGCGGTTACCAACGAGTGCCTTGAGTTCTTGCACATCTTCTGGGCGTTGAACAAAGGACAAGGCGATCCAATCAACACCAATACTCAAGCCAAACGCTAGATCCTCTCGATCTTTCGTCGTTAAAGGTGACAGTGGCAAAATCGCCCCAGGAACATTTACTCCTTTACGGTCCGATATTACGCCAGCGTTCAAGGCTTGCACTTGTGCCTCGGTACCATCACAACTGAGTACACGAAGTCTGACTTTGCCGTCATCGATTAATAAATCATCACCAGACTTGATGGCCGCAAAGATCTCCGGATGCAGCAGAGGCACTCTGCCGTTTTCACCCATAGCCGGATCCATATCCAGCCGCAGCTTTTGCCCAATCTCAAGCGCAAGCTTGCCGCCGACGATTTTCCCTAGCCGCAACTTGGGGCCTTGAAGATCCATCAAAATACCGACAGGTCTGCCGACTTCTCTCTCCACCTGCCTGATAGAGTCATAGCGTGCTTGGTGATCAGCGTGCGTACCGTGACTAAAATTTAGCCGAAATACATCGACACCCGCTAAAAACAGTTGCCTAATCATGTCAGTATCACTGCTGCTTGGACCGAGCGTTGCCACAATTTTTGTATTGCGGTTGCGGTGCAAAATGGCATCAAGCTTCATTAGATACAGACTCCTTAAACAGTCAAAACAATTTGGCATACCATAACGCATATCTTGACACTTTTGTGTGAACTTAAACCTGACTCTGATGTAATAAATCGAGGACTTTATGACGACAGTTGCCGAATCACTAGCCAATCTCCGCATTAATCCCGATCGTTTGTGGGATTCTCTGATGAATCTCGCCGCTATCGGAGCCACCCCCAAGGGTGGTGTATGTCGTCTTGCACTGACTGATCTTGATCGCCAAGGCCGTGACTTTTTTGTTACTCAAGCAAAAGCTGCGGGCTGTACTGTGCGTATTGATGCCTGCGGCAATATTTTTGCTAGGCGCGTTGGTATCGATAACAGCTTGCCCGTCGTGATGACGGGCAGTCATATCGACACACAACCTACAGGAGGTAAGTTTGACGGCAATTACGGCGTGTTATCCGGCCTAGAAGTTATTCACACCCTAAATGATGCGGGTATCAAGACCCGTGCACCTATAGAAGTCGTCGTATGGACGAACGAAGAAGGATCGCGTTTTGTGCCGGTGATGATGGGATCAGGTGCGTTTGTAGGCGAGTTTGCGACCGATTTCATCTTGCAGCAAAAAGACAAAGACGGTGTCAGTGTCGGACAGGCATTGAAAGAAATTGGTTATGCTGGCAGTGATAGAGTCGACCCGAAATCCATTGCCGCTTATTTTGAAGCTCATATCGAACAAGGCCCGGTGCTGGAGGCCAATCAAAAGACCATTGGCGTTGTCACTGGGGCTTTGGGTCAGCGCTGGTTCGATGTCACCTTGACAGGAATGGAGGCGCACGCTGGGCCAACACCCATGGCTCTTCGTAAAGACGCTTTGCTGGCAGCGGCAGCGCTAATACAAACGGTTAATCAGGTCGCAATAAACCACGCTCCGCATGCGCGAGGTACTGTGGGCATGATGGATGTATACCCAAATTCGCGCAACGTTATCCCTGGCAGCGTACAAATGTCAGTTGACTTCAGGGCGGATCAAGACCAGACCTTATCAAAAATGGAGTCTGAACTCAGAGAGGCGGCCGCTATCGTCAGCGCAAAACACAGCGTGCTTATCGATATCAAACAAGTGGTTTATTTTCCTCCGCAAGCGTTTGCTTCAGAATTAGTCAGCGCGATAAGGACTGGCGCACATGATTTAGGGTTATCAGAAATGGATGTCGTAAGCGGCGCAGGGCATGACGCGGTCTATGTCGCGCGCGTCGCTCCAACGGCTATGATTTTCATTCCATGCAAAGATGGTATCAGCCATAACGAGATCGAGGATGCGCTACCCGAGCATATTGAAGCGGGATGCAATGTATTGTTACATGCCATGCTTAAAATCGCGGGTGTATAAAAAAAGGATGCCCTGTGCGGGCATCCCTTTTTCAGTGACAAGCAATTAGCAGCAATGCGCTAAAACATTAACCTAGACGGGCTTCAAAACTGCTCTTAATGTTCAATAAACGTTGTGGCAAGCCATGCGCTAACAACTCGAACAAGTCGCTATGCAGTTGGAATTCTTTGCGCCAAGCGTCTAGGTCAATTGAAGTGATTTTCTTGAATTTATCCTCAGAAAAATCCATTCCGCTCCAGTCTAAATCCTCATAACGAGGAGTAATACCAAAGACATGCTCGCTACCTTGAGCCTTGCCTTCAATTCGATTGAGCATCCACTTCAACACACGAGTATTTTCACTAAAACCAGGCCACACAAACTTGCCATCTTCATCCGTGCGGAACCAGTTCACACAGAAGATATGAGGCAACTTTGCCTTGGACTTTTCTAAATATTCTCCAAGTGACAACCAGTGCTGGAAATACTCAGCCATGTTGTAGCCACAGAATGGCAACATAGCAAAAGGATCTCGCCTGACTACGCCTTGCTGCCCTGTGGCTGCTGCGGTTGTCTCTGAACCCATCGTTGCTGCCATATAAACGCCCTCAGCCCAATCGCGCGCTTCGGTCACGAGAGGAACAGTGGTTGAACGACGACCACCAAAGATAAAGGCATCGATCACCACGCCCGCTGGGTTATCCCACTCCGAATCCAATACTGGATTATTGGTGGCTGAAACAGTAAAGCGAGCATTCGGATGCGCAGCTTTATTACCTTTCTCTTTAGCGATTTCAGGTGTCCAGTCACGACCCTGCCAGTCGATGGCATGAGCCGGCGGCGTTTTGGTCATACCTTCCCACCAGACATCACCATCGTCAGTGAGTGCGACGTTGGTGAAAATGGTGTCTCTCGCAAGAGTCTCCATACAGTTGAAGTTGGAGGACTTGTTAGTACCCGGCGCTACACCAAAATAGCCTGCTTCCGGATTAATGGCGCGCAGATTACCCTGCGCATCAGGTTTAATCCAGGCGATATCATCACCGATCGTTGTGATCTTCCAGCCTTGCTGAGCCAGACCTGCTGGCGGAATCAGCATCGCAAAGTTTGTCTTACCGCAGGCTGAGGGGAAAGCGGCTGCGACGTGATACTTCTTGCCCCACGGCGTTTCCACCCCAAGAATCAACATGTGCTCAGCCAACCAACCGGGCGACTGCTGGCCAGCAGCACTGCGTCCCATGTTAGAGGCGATTCGCAAGGCAAAACACTTTTTACCTAGTAACGCGTTTCCGCCATAGCCCGACCCGTAGGACCAAATCTCCCGAGTTTCAGGAAAATGCACGATGTACTTCGTTTCATTGCAAGGCCAGACGACGTCTGCCTGGCCAGTTGCCAGTGGCGCGCCAACGGTATGTACACAAGGAACATACTCTCCGCTCTCACCAAGCACGTCGTACACTTTTCTACCCATACGGGTCATCATGCGCATATTGACAACAACGTAGGGCGAATCTGATAACTCAATACCGATTTGCGCGATCGGTGAACCCAAAGGCCCCATCGAAAAAGGGATCACGTATAGCGTGCGGCCCGCCATCGCGCCGTCGAACAATTTTGCCAAGGTTGCTCGCATTTCAGCTGGATCGATCCAGTTGTTTGTCGGACCGGCATCCAATTTGTTCTTACTACAGATAAAGGTCCGATCCTCGACACGTGCGACATCATCTGGGGATGAACGAGCCAAATAGGAATTAGGTCGTTTGGCAGCATTTAGCTTTTGCAGCATTCCCGACTTGACCATCTCACCGCAAAGTCTGTTGTATTCTTCTTGCGAACCGTCGCACCAAACCACCTTTGCCGGGCGCGTTTTTGCAACGATTTCAGCGACCCACTTCTTTAGGCCTTCGTGACGAACGTATTCGGGGGCGTTAACAGATGAGCTCATAAGATTGTGTCAATTATGCGAGTTGCAACAAATAATTAATAGGGATAACCCGAAATTCTATCACTCAGAACAAGTTATATAGAATGCTGCGGCGCACCAAACCCCTATTCGACACATGGTTATGAAACAACAAAACACGATGTGTCTCCCTGTGTTCTCACATAAAAACTACGATTCCCGCTATGAGAAGAGATCGAAGGAGTATATTTTCATCATCAGAAGAACGCAGGGAGACAATAAATGACAATAAGTATTACGCAACGCCATCCGACTTTTGTGGGTGAAGTCAGCAAAATTGACCTCAGAAATGTACATGACGAGGAAACATTACAGGCTATCCGCGATGCGATGTCGCAATATGGCGTACTCATTTTCAGAGATCAAAAATTCTCGAATGAAGATCAACTCGAGTTTGCAAAACGCCTAGACGGTGAGTTGCACGCCAAGACCTCATCTGCAGCGATTGCTAAAAATAGGTACGGAAACGAGGCACTGACCGACATATCCAACGTCGGATCGTCAGGTGATATTCTGGCTGCGGATGACAGGCGCCGCATGAACGGCATCAGCAATCGTCTATGGCACACCGATGCTTCATTTGAAAATCCGGCCGGACGGTATTCGTTACTCTTCGCGCGCAATCTGCCTCCGGTGCGCGCTGACACCCAGTTCGCAGATACTCGCACTGCGTATGACGATCTGGATGCTGAGACCAAAAAGACCATTGAAGGCCTGCATGTTTATCATTCGATCGTTTACTCCCGACACACGATGGGATTTGATTTTTCGGAAGAAGAGCAAGCCAGACTGCCCGGGGCAACGCACCCGCTGGTGCGTACTTTTCCAGAAAACGGTCGCCGCGCGCTCTACGTTGCTTCGCATGCCGCTCATGTGATCGAGTGGGCGGTTCCGGAAGGCCGCTTGCTGCTCAAAGATCTGATTGAGCACGCCACGCGTGACAAATACCTTTTCTCGCACGAATGGTTGCCAGGTGACTTGGTGATATGGGATAACCGTTCAACCATGCATCGGGCTCGCCCATTTGATGATGTCAAATACAAGCGTGAACTGACCCGTGTGACGACACTAGATTTACCCCGTAAACCCGTGGCACGTGCAGCCTAAAAAAATAATTATTTAGCAGCATCAAATGGACTTTGAATTACCTGATGAGGTTCGCCAAATAGGCGCGACCGTTAAGCGTTTTGTCGACGAAGAGCTCATGCCGCTAGAGCGGGTGGTCATGGAGCGAGATGCAAACCGCGGCATGACCGGGACCGAGCCTCTCATCCCCGAAGAAGATCAGACTCGACTTCTTAAAAAAGCCAAAGAAATCGGCCTTTGGGGTATCGACGTACCTGAGGAGTATGGTGGCCTTGGATTAGGCGCGCTTGCCAAGTGTGTGGTGCTTGAGGAACTCAATAGGACAATCGTCCCTTTCATTTTTCCTCCTGAAGCACCAAACTTGCATATGCTTATAGCGTGCTGCACGCCAGAGCAAAAAGAACGTTATCTACTTCCCTATGCGAGAGGCGAGGTGCATTCGTCCCTGTGCTTGACTGAACCCTCGGCTGGGTCGGATTTGCAGGCCATGGAAATGCGTGCTGTCCCAAGTGATAACGGCTGGATACTGAACGGCACAAAAATGTTTATCACTCGTGCCAATGAGGCTGGTTTTTTTATCGTCGTCGCACTCACCGATAAAGAAAAGAAAGCACGCGGGGGCATGACCGCATTTCTCGTCGATCGCGATACACCTGGCTTGAAATTGGTTCGCCCTATTCCAATGTTAGGCGCACACCGTCCGTGGGAGCTTCTGTTTGATAATGTTGAAGTTAAACATGATCAGGTACTCGGTGAGGTCGGACAAGCGTTTGTGCCGCTTCAAAATCGACTAGGTGTTAGGCGCTTAGAAATCGGCACTCGCTGTGTCGGACAAGCGCTGCGTGCGCTGGACATGATGCTAGACCAAGCAAGGCTTCGTACCACATTTGGCGAGTTGTTGGAAAATCGCCAGTCGGTTCAGTGGTGGATTGCCGACTCCGCTGTGGATATACATGCAACTCGCCTCATGGCCTATCAGGCTGCGTGGCGAGCCGATCAAGGCGCGACAGACTTGCGGCTCGAGTCATCGATGATCAAAGTGTTTGCAACGGAAATGGTTGGAAGAGTAGTTGATCGTGCCATGCAAGCATACGGTGGCTACGGCATGACCAAAGACTCACCACTAGAGTTCATCTATCGTGCGGTGCGCCTGCATCGTATCTATGAAGGCCCGAGTGAGGTGCATCGCTGGCAAATCGCCAAGCACCTGCTAAAAGGCAGGCAGCTCTAGCGTCTGCCGCCACAAAAACTCCTGGTCACGCCAATTTGAAACGAGGAAGCAGTTGCCCCTCCGCCATTTCGGCGTAGACCAGACTCACCCGAGCACCTATCCAGCTACCCTCTGGGGTAGGCCCTTCCAGATTACTCACGAAGATTGGACCCTCATCGAGTTTAACGGTGATGACGTTATATGGAGCTGGATAGGCAGGTAAATAGGTTCGTTGAAAGACGACCCAGCTAATAATAGTGGCCTTGCCTGATAACTCTACCCAGTTCAAATCCTCGCTGGTACAAGCTGAACATATAGGTCCTGGGGGATACTGGAACGTGTTGCACTTGCCACAACATTGCAAACTTAGTTTGCGTTGCTGTATGTGATCCCAAAAGGGTTTGTCATACAGGCCCATCACACGTTTGGGCATCGCAGGAAGTGCAGTTTGAGAAGGTGTACTCATAATTTAACGTCCATAAATAATCGACGAGCATTTGCCAGCCACGTCAGATGAATAGTGAACAAAACGGCAATTCTCGACTTGCCGCTTACCCGCCGTTCCTCGGATTTGCTTCACCGATTCGATTTGGTGATTCCATCCTTGCATATAACTGTCCGACAAATGCCCGCCACTCGTATTAACCGGAAGCTTTCCACCGGGGCCAATCCCTTGCTCAGCCATAAATTTCGCTACCTCACCAACAGCGCAATAGCCATAACCTTCTAGTGCAAGCGGTACGTGCACAGAAAAGCTGTCATAGATTTGAGCGACGTCGATATCCTGGGGACCTATTCCAGCTGCATTGAAAACCTGCTCGGCGCATTGTTGCTGTGCTGGCAAATAGAAATTGGTCAAACGCGGTTCAAGTATGGTTGCCCCTTTATTTAAATCAGAGCGCCCTAACGCCTCGATAAATACAGGGTGTGAAGACATTCGTTTTGCAATAGACGCCTCGGCTACGATCAAGGCAACACCGCCGTCGTTAATGAGACAATAATCTAGCAAATGCAGAGGTTCGCAAACGTAGCGTGATGCGAGGTAGTCATCAATCGAAACTCTCTCTTGCATGACAGCGTCAGGATTCATACTCGACCAACCGCGCTGAGCGACGGCAACTTGACCCATGTCCCTCTCTGTAAATCCACGCTCGTGCATATATGCGCGAAGCATCATTGCATAGAGCGCGCCCTGAGACGTCAAACCCCAGGGCGCGTGATAAACATAAGACAAAAAGCTGGCAGCCCCCGACGCATCAGGACCACCATACTGGGTACCACCAGAGCGTTGATTATTGCCATAAACAAGCGCAACCACCTTCGCCATACCAGTCTCAATCGCCATGACAGCCTGCATCATGGCTTGGACGGCATCAGCCTGACCACCCCAGCGAGTCTCTAGACCAAGGATCTCGCCCATGCGCTCATAAGCCGTCGTTGGCCCCACAATTAATCCATCGATTTCACTACGATCGATACCCGCGTCGCGCAATGCATTTACGAACGCCCGCGCACCATAACCGTAGGAATCAGCCGGGCGCTCCCCCTTCTTTGTTTTCTCATAATCGCCAAGCCAGTCTGTCTGCCCGATTCCGACCACTGCGGCCGCACGTCTGATACCCATTATTTTCCCCGGTAGTTCGGTTTACGTTTCTCCTGAAAAGCCTTGCGGCCCTCCAGGCGATCTTCGGTATTACGCAATAAGCCGTATACCTGTTTATCCATTTCAAGTGCGATTGGCAGCGGCATATCCAAGCCCTGGATAATGCTTCTTTTTATTGCCCGGACAGCTAAGGGAGCGTTATCCGCAATCCGTCTGGCGATAGCGTAAGCCGTTTCCATCAACTTATCGCGCGGGACTACTTCACTGACGAACCCCATACGCATTGCCTCGTTGGCGTCAACCATATCACCGGTTAACAACATGCGCATCGCGTCACTTTTACCCACCGTGCGAGGTAACCTTTGCACCCCACCTGAGCCTGGCACGCTACCAATCTTAGCTTCCGTAAGTCCAAATTTTGCGCCTTCGACGGCTATACAGATATCACAAGCGAGTGCGAGCTCCATGCCACCACCAACTGCATAACCGTTTACAGCACAAATAACAGGTCGATCCGTGCCAAAACCCTGAGTCATTGTTCCTGGATTATTTTTACCAAAATAGAGTTCCGCAAAACTTTCTGGTGGAGGTGGAGTGTTTTTTAAGTCAGAGCCAGTACAAAAGGCTTTCTCGCCCGCTCCAGTAATAACGACAACATGAATGTCTTCGTCGCTGCGCATCCTCTCCCAGCACTCATACATTTGCTCTTTCATTTCTTTATCGAGCGAATTCATGGCTTCCGGACGATTAAGCACCATGGTGGCGATATGATCTTTTACTGTGAAATCAATTGGCACTGCGCTCTCCTAAAATTCTAAAAAATCTGATTTGGGCGTAATTAGTTGAAAACACCTTCACTACGTAATTTGTCAATCTGCTCATCGGAAAGCCCCAGTAAGTCACGACAAACCTCGTGGGTATGCTCCCCTAGTAGCGGAGCAGGACGATTCATGGTGAAGTTGGTTCGGGACAAGCGTATCGGTGGTGCGTTATATATCGTTTTTCCCATTTCAGAGTGATCGAGCTTGATCCAATGACCGCGATGCGCCAACTGAGGATCATCCTCCACTAACTCGGCTACGTTCAATGCCGCAGCAGCAGGGATGGATTTTGCTTGCAGAGTATTTTGCAGGGACAATGCATCATGTTTGATTGTCATTTGCGAAATCGCTTCGTCAAGCTCCTTTCGATTTGCAAGACGCACGCCTGCTTGACTCCAGTCTCGCTTTGGAAGCAAGTCCGACAAATTTAGTTCTCGATCCAAATCCAGCCATTGTTGATCGCTATGAATCGAAATAGCGATCGTTCTACCATTCAGACATGGATATGCTCCACGAGGTGCAGCATGAGGATGATCGTTACCGACCCTCTCTGCAATGCGGCCATTGACCGTGTAATCCATAAGCGCAGTACCCATTAAAGCTGTTGTGGGTTCAGTCTGAGAAAAGTCGATGAACTGCCCTTGCCCAGTCTTGCGCCGATGATAAATAGCTGACAACACAGCAAATGCAGCGTGACAGGGATTAGGGACATGGTCCGGATAATTGGTACCTGTTCCGACTGGGGGGCGGTCTACTGGTCCCGAAAGATACTGAATGCCACTTAGCGCAGCGATGGTGAGACCAAAACCAACATAACGGCTATGCGGACCCTCGGCCCCTTGCATCGACATCGATAAATAAATCAAATCCTGATGATCTGCGCTAACTCGGTCATAGCCTAAACCAAGCTTTTCCATCGTTCCAGGAGAGAAATTGTTAGCGACGATGTCACTTTTAGCAATTAAGGCACGGGCGATTTCCTGAGCTTGCTCCATTTTCAAATCAAGCACCATGCTGCGTTTGCTGCTGTTTCGATCGGCAAAGTAGCCACTTCGATTCACGCCGGGCTTACCATCTAAAAAAGGTGCAGTATTACGCAGCGGATCAAGGTGAGTCATGGTTTCGACTTTAATCACCTCTGCACCAAAATCAGCCAAAATCTTCGTCGTGTAAGAACCCGCACCAATCCAAGTGAAGTCCGCGACACGCAATCCTGCCAAAGGTCCTTTATTCATTTAGATCACTCCTTTAGCGGCTAGCGTATCAAGCTGCTCGCGCCGCAATCCGATACTGGAGAACACAGCGTCATTGTCTTGACCCAGCTCTGGCGCGGCACGGCGCAAAGACCATGGAGTCTGCGACATGTGAAATGGCGCACCAGGCAAGGTGATGTTCAATCCGGAAGCGGTATGAGCAATTGAGGTAAAGAATGAACGTGCGGCTAGTTGCTGATTATTCAAAATTGCCTTGGCATCGCTTACCGGACAGAGCGGAATACGTCTTGTTTGCGCACCTTCGTACAGAAAGGCCATTGATTTATTGTGTGCGAAATTACAAAAAATTCGCTCAAATGTTTGCTTGCCTTCCTCCGAGTGCATGTACTTCAAATCCTGCCATTTCGGTGAAGCTAACTCGTCAGCACCTTCTACACCAGCTTTCTGAAACCACTCCACTAGATTTTTCCAAAACCGCGATGCGGCCATCCCACCAGCAAAAATATAAACATAACCGTCCGCACACGGAAAAATACCGCTACCCGCGTAACGTTGGCTATTGCCGCTACGAGCTCGTATTTTTTTCTCCAACTCATAGGACTGTGCAGAGTTCTCAAGCGCCATCACGACACACTCCTGGATGGACACATCTACATGCTGGCCTTGACCACTCTGTTGGGCCTCCAACACGGCAAGCATCGTTCCAACGGAACCAAACATACAGCCCATTGCGTAAGCTTGCTCACAGGCAGCTTGTGTCGGCTGCGCGTCCTCGTAACCCATGATATTTAACCAACCGCCTTGTGCAAGCAGCGTAAGATCGTCGGCGGCATAGTGAGCGTATGGACCTGTTTGTCCAAAAGGGGTAATACTAGTCATCACCACTTTTGGATTAAGTACTTTGATTTCATCGTAACTAAGGCCTTGGGCGCTCAATTTTCCTGGCTCAGCATCCTCAAGTATCACATCTGCCGTCTTGACTAGTTGACGAAATATATCCCGTCCCTCGGCCCGCTCAAGATCTAGTGTTACGCTGCGCTTATTCGTATTGAAATAAAAATAAGGAATACCAAACTCGCGGTCGACCTTATCTTGAATGAACGGCGGATCACGTCTAATAGAGGCACCTGTAACCGGGGCTTCGATGAGGATAACTTCTGCTCCCATATCTGCAAGCAGTTTGCCGCAATAAAAACCCATACGATTGGAAAGCTCTAATACTTTTAAACCTGCTAGCGGGCTTGTGCTTGATAAAGTTGTCTGCTGCGTTGTCACTGTAAAGGTACCTTTGCTTGTTTGATCACAGAAGCCCAACGGGCGACTTCTGACTGAACATATGAAGAAAATTCTTGCGGCGTACTGGCCTGGCCAATTGCGCCTTCCTCCGTAAGCTTATGTTGAATCTCGGGTAGTGCCAAGACATCTCTGATAGCTTCATTCAGTGTCTTGACTATTTCGGGAGGCAAGCCTGCCGGCCCGACAATGCCATACCAAATACTGACATCAAACTCAGGCAAAATTTCATCAATGGACACTACATCAGGTAGCAACGCGGAACGTTCGTGCGTGGTCACAGCAAGGGCTCGTAATTTTCCGGCACGAATCATGGGTAGCACCGCGGGCAAGTCGGCCAGCATAAGTTGCACATCTGAGCGGATCAAGCCAACTAAGGCCGGGCCGCTGCCGGCATACGGTATGTGTGTCAACTCGATACCTGCTTTAAATCTGAACAATTCAGCGGCTAAGTGGTGCGATGTGCCGTTACCAGCTGATCCAAAATTCAAACTCCCTGGGTTTGCCTTCGCACTGGCAATAAGCGCTTGCACGCTTTGATACGGCGAACTTGCAGGAACAACCAGTGCAGCAGGTGTGACGGATAATCGAGTAATAAAAGTGAAATCCTCCATCACCTTGTATGGAATTTTTTGGTATAGCGAGGGATTAATGGACAGCGTCCCGATCGATCCAATGCCGATGGTGTAACCATTAGGGGGTGCCTTGGCGATTGCGTTAGCGCCTAAAAGACCACCAGCGCCAGCAATATTTTCAACTGCGACAGACCAGCCTCTCGTTTCGGTTAGTTTGGCCGCAACGAGTCTCGATAACAGATCGTTTCCTCCCCCCGGAGGAAAACCGACAATAAATCTGATTGTTCTGCTCGGGTAAATGTCTTGTGCGCTTAGCGGTTGCAAACCAATGAGGCACCAACATAAAGTCAGCCATGCGAAGCGAACCATCATTCGACGAATACCAAACGGCACCAACAGCACTTCAGTCCCCTACTTAAAATTCTTTTATTCTGGGTACTGAATGTACTCGTGACGGGTTCATCGCACAAGCCCGACACCCCCCCCTGCCTAAGTAATAACTCAAGCAGAGGGTGCACCTACTGTACTAATGAACGCTATGCACTCAAAAAGGGCAATGCTCGAACGCGTTGGCCGCCTGCAGCAACGATCGCATTCGCAATAGCGGGGGCGACCAGTGGCACCCCTACCTCTCCAAGACCCGAAGGCTTATCGCCGCCTTGAATAACGGTGATGTCAATCTGTGGTGCCTCGGACATACGCAACATAGGATAACTATCAAAGTTCTTTTGCTGCGCAGCACCATCCTTGAAGGTAATCTTGTTTTTCATGGAGGTGGAATAACCGAGTAACAGACCGCTCTCGATTTGCGCAAGGACCTGATCTGGTCTAACCGCGACGCCCGGATCAACAGCGCACGTCAATTTATGCACCGTAGGTTTGCCATCTTTTAGCGAAACTTCCGCCACCACGGCAATGTAGGCGTCGTAGCATTCCATTTGAGCGACCCCCAAGGCACGACCTCGCTGGCGCAACTGACCCCAGCCAGCGCGTTGCGTTGCCGTTGCAAGTACTTTTTGTGCACGAGGATGTTTCGCAAGCAGATTCATGCGGAACTCGACCGGATCTTTACCGGCCGCTTCAGCAAGCTCATCCATAAAGCTCTCGATCGCAAACGCATTCAAGTTATTACTGACCGCACGCCAGTAGCCGACGCGAATCCCGGTGTCGTGGATCACATTTTCTGCGCGGAAGTTCTTTACGCCGTAGGTTAAGTTGGCCGAGCCCTCATTCATGAAGGGATCGCTGCCATTGACTACAAAACCAGGAAAGGCGCGCGCGGTAATGGACGGAGACGTTAACTTTGACGACAGACCAATCAAATTACCTTTACCGTCTAGGCCACCGGCCAACTGACTCAAGCTGATAGGACGATAAAAATCGTGAGTCATATCATCTTCACGTGTCCAAATCAGACGCACTGGCTTACCACTCGCCTTTGCAATGGCAACAGCCTGTGCCACAAAATCGTTTTCGAGTTTGCGCCCATACCCCCCACCGATAAAGGTGGTGTGTATAAAGACCTTCTCAGGCGCAATACCCGACACTTGGGCGGCCACACCCTGAGCACCTTGTTGAAACTGAATAGGACCCCAAACGTGGCATTCTCCATTGGCAATACTGGCAGAGCAATTGACCGGTTCAAGCGTTGCATGCGCAACAAAGGGCAACTCGTATTCGGCCGTTACACGACTCGTGGCGCCATTTAACGGGGCATCGACGTTACCAGCCTTGCCAATAATGGCTCCTTTCTTTTTACTCGCCTGTCGCAAACCCTTCTGAATGGCGGCCATATCAGCAACGTTCGCAGTGTTGCCGTTATCCCAAACCACTTTCACTAAATCACGTGCTTTCTTGGCAGTGAAGTAATCTTTTGCTAGGACCGCTACGCCATCCGGTATTTGTACAATCGCCTGCACGCCTTTCACCGTCTTGGCAGCACTATCGTCATAACTGACTACTTTTCCGCCAATCACCGGACTCATTGCCAGCGCTGCCGCCAACATACCTGGCTGGCGCACATCGACGCCATACTGAGCAGTACCTTTAACTTTGGCTGGAGTGTCGAGTCGGCCAAATTCTTTGCCGATATATTTGAACTGCGCAGGCGTCTTGAGCGTTGGTTTTTCCGACGGTTTGATTGTTGAGGCTGCCGCCGCCAATTCGCCGTAGCTTGCCTTGTTCGAGCCGGAAGTTGCAACGCCGTCGCTGGTCGAGACTTGTGAGGCAGCCACGTTCCATCTCTGCGCTGCGGCCGCAACCAACATCTCACGAGCCGAAGCTCCTACCATGCGCAGCTTGAGCCAAGCGTCGCGCATCGACGTCGAGCCACCCGTGATCTGGGCACCACCCAAGGCAGCGTTGCCATATAGGGCGGGATCAACTGGAGCAATCTCAATTTTTACTTTCGCGAGCGGGTAATCAAGCTCTTCAGCAATCAACATGCTCATTGATGTGTAGACGTCTTGGCCCATTTCCGAACGGGCTACCAACATGGTTACAGAATTATCTGGCTCGATACGCAGCCAAGGGTTTGACATGGCCGCGGGCCCCGCGACAACGACATTGTCTTTAAAGGAAAAACCAACCAATAAGCCCGAGCCTAACAACGCACCAGACTTGATAAATGAGCGACGATCCATTTTTATTCTCCTTGTTTCATCATCAAGCGATATTGTTGCCAGCGCGAACGATAGCTTTTTTGATACGCGAGTAGGTGCCACAGCGACAAATATTGCCATCCATAGCTTCGGTAATTTGCGCCTCGTTTGGAGACTTATTTTTAGACAGTAGTGCGGCAGCAGACATCATCTGCCCGCACTGACAGTAACCGCACTGAGGCACGGACTCGGCGATCCATGCATCTTGAATTGGTTTAGCTAATGACTCAGGTAAACCTTCGAGTGTCGTGACCTTCTTGCCCACCGCGGCCGAAGCAGGTACGGAACAGGATCGAATAGCCTCACCCTCCAAATGGACGGTACAGGCACCACATAAACCCGCCCCACAACCAAACTTCGGGGTTGTTATATCAAGGTAATCACGTAAAACCCATAGCAGTGGAGTGCTTTCGTCACCATCGAATTCCACGGTTTTACCATTCACGTTGAGTTTCATGCTTGCTCCTGAAGATCGTTTTTTTAAATAAACTCACAACTGCTTTTTTTCGCTAAGATTGCTAGCTTTGTCGGTTGTCCATTCTATCTAACTTTCGTTTAACAATTACAACTCCGGAGCTTGACTAACAACCCCATGGATAGTGCTGATATTGGTCCGCCTAACTGACTCAAACCTGACTAATCAAAAAGGCTACAAAGTATTGCATTTTTATGACTTTTTAAGCACTTTGTCCCCAACCCGATTAGAATAACTAATAATTAGTTACAAATAGCGATTGTGTCCAAATTTGGGAGTTTTTATGCTTAAGAAAGTCGTCGTTGCCGTCACTCTGGCTATCTTTGTCGCCGCCGCTGCACCGGAAGCCTTTGCGCAAACATCCAGTGGCCAGACACAATCCGCATCGAAGTCAAAAAAGACAGCAAGCTCGAAAAAAAGCGCCTCCAGTAAAAAATCTGGCAAAACTTCGTCCGCTAAAACTACAAAAAAGTCGACAAGCTCGAAATCAAAAAGCGGTAAAAACAGCAAATCGAAGAAGACCAGCAGTTAGGTTGCTTGAATCCAAACAAGAGATTCATACAAAAAAAATAGCGCCAATTAAGCTTGGCGCTATTTTTATTTGAATCGCGAAAGTTCTATTTACTCTCTTCTTCCTGCAAGTTTGGGCGCTCCTGAGCACGAATATCGGCAGTAAGGGACTTGCCGCTGTCGACCAGAGTTATTTTCTTCAATGCCCCTCCCTTGTCGCCACTGCGCAGGGGGCTGAAGTTCACTACAACTTTGTCACCTTTTTTGACAGCGTTGCGACTCCAGCCTCCCGCACGAATTAAATTGCCCGGGCTAGTCATTTCCATCAGCCATAACGCTGGTGCTTCTCCGTCTTTAACGGTGCCATAAATAAAAATGGCAACATGGGGATTCGTCCATTGAACCTCTTTGACTTCACCAGTAATCGTGACCGATGTTGCGTGGTCGAACATCGTGGTTGAGTGATGGGCCCAGGCCGATATGTTCAACAAGCCAAGACCGGTAAAAATCAATCCGGCCGCAATAATTTTTCCGAGTAGAGATCTCATGATTGAAGTCCTTTCAAGATTAAGTCGTTATTTATTTAGGCGGAACACGGTTACCACCAACCTCATGCTGAATCGGAACGAAAATATCATTGCCGTACTTGTCTTTATCAGGTTTGTTATAGCCTTCCAAACAGACACCTTCAACAATATCAAATTTACGCGCCCGCTGTCTAAAGAAAATCCGTGTGGTCTTCCAAGGCTTGGTTAATACATTTGGTGCAATCACCTCAAGGTCGTCATGCAGAACATCTTTGCCTTGTAAATGGATTCTTTCAATGATGTGCATATCACCGTTGTTAGGGACGCCCGCGGCTTCACTAATCGCGAGCCAAGCCTGGGGAATCACACCAATCGTATCAACCACCAAAGTTTCGCCTTCCCAGTGCCCAATCGAATGACCATGGAATGTAGGATCAGGATCATCGGGATGAGGACGACCATCGGTATAGATTCGACGCAAACGGTCACCATCTGACTCACCAAGCATCGTCACTCGACCGGGCGTGAACAAAATTTCCATCGCGTTGTGAGTAATGAGCATCCACGCAGGCATTGCCTCAGGAAGACAATTGGTAAACAAAGGCGTTGGCCTTCCCGCTTTTTCTTCTTTTAACTGAAACTGAATCAGCTCGGCTGCTTCAGGCTTCCAAGGAGGCATATTGGTTTTGGCTTGCTTATCTTGATCAGTGATATTCGGGTTCCAAACACCACTCCAATCGGGCAGCTTGGCAATGTCAGACCAATCCTTCGCTGTTGGGGCTGGATTGACGATCTCTTTCGTTTGAGCTTGAGCGCCAAGGCTAGCCAATGCGATCGCCGTTAGTAACAGCACTTTTACTAGTCGCATGAATGTCTCCAATATTGTTGTTTTTTAGATTGCAAAGCTTAACCTGCGATCGCGGGCACTAAGGTAAACCCTATCCAGCGACCAAAAATCACCACCAGAGTCCAGAATGAAAGTGACAGAATAGCCGCCACTTTGGCCAAGGTCGGCACGCTTGTGGAGCTATCCCAATGATGGACGGATTTGAATACACCGAATTGAAAAGTCAGCATATTCACACCAGCCAATAGAATCAGCAGGAGCTTACCGAGAAAATAAAAATTACGGGAATACGCGACGGCATTTGATGAAAAAAGAATGAGGCCGGTGATCGCTGCAATGACAAATGCACACCAAGTTACGGGCAAAATTTGTGCACTCAACACGGTCACCCGGCGCTCGCGCGAAGCAATTCCGAGTAGCCGTAAATCCACGATCGCGATTGAGCCAATCACCAGGCAAATCGCAAGTACGTGGACGCATTCAATCCAAGGAAACAGACCCTCGCTCTCTCGCAACGCTTGCGCGAAAGACGTTTCGTACAGCCACTTGAATAAAGTTTCCAGTTGCATCGCAATTCCGGCTATGAGTAGGTGTAGGCAATCCAGCGGCCGGCACAAACGATGCCGACCCACAGCGCGAGACTAGTCAGGGCGAACAGATTCGCCTGACCACGATGACCACGACCCGGATCGTAATAACTCGAATCCTTTCTTACGTGCCCTCGGACGACCACCATTAAAGCAATCACACCCAGCAGCAGCAACATTTTGAGCTGAAACACGTCATTGGCCAGCGAGCGAGCCGGTTCGCCCGCTATTAACAGCAAACCTGTCACCAACAAAATCGGTAGCGACTTCCAGATAATGGGCTGATACCTATCTAGCAACCTAGACACTGACATGTCGTTGCCCGACAAATTCAACAGGCGCAAGTTAATCAACAGCGTGGAAACCAGTACCGCGGCAATTGCCAGTATGTGGATTGTCTGTACGGTAGGTACTACCCAAGCGTTGCTTTGAACCGCTTGACTAAGCGATGTCTGCTCGATCCAGTTGCAAAAATCTTCCAAGCTTTGTGTACGCATGGATATCGTGTGTCTCGTCAATATAAAAAAGTAATCACGAGGAGCATACCGAGCAGCGTACTAGCTGTAAATGGATATTTTGTTCTCTATTCTTGTGAAACAGTAGGTGTTTATACTAGGTTCTAATGTCGAACAACCAAGGCCATCAAAGCCGACACATCCTTAATCGTATCGAGGGACCAAACTGTTTCAATAATTTGCTGCGACGAACATCCAGCGCCTCCCTGTTCACACAAGGTACGCAATTTGTCCTCGATATCTGCATCTGACATAGGATTTGCCAACGATCCTTTTGACTGATCGATCTGCATAACAAGCGGATTGGGCAAATGATCAAAATAAATACCGACACGAGCAGCCTCAACCGGCATTGACGGATCATCAGCAAACACCACTCTCGCGCCAAGAGATCTCAATGCCGGTTCATTAACAGCCGAATCACTGAACTCGTCCATTCCCGCTCGCCCTCTAAATAAAGACACCGCGACAGCATGTTGGGCACTGACCTGAGACTCTCTACCGGTCTTTATGTTCGGCCTATCCGTTCTCTGGCGCAACAAAGGATGCCCAGTTAACTCAATACGCTGGATATGCTCGAATCCTGTTTCCACGAGCGCGTTGTCTTTCGTCAATCGCAAACATGCCTCAATCACAGGATTAAGCACAACACCACATGGATAAGGCTTATAGGTGTTGCAATTAACCTCCCAGGTCTGTCCCAAACCACTGATAAGTTTCTCTATGTCGGGCTGCTCAGCAGTAACGTGCAAAAAGCCGCGCTCACCTTCCAAAGGATGTGCAGGGCCGTCAAAATCGTTAATCGCGAGCAGGGTCGATAGCAAACCGTTACGGGCGGCATTACCAACTGATACGCTTTTGGACATCGTACCCAAGGTTTCCACCAAACCCCCAGCTTGTGCAGAGGCACTACCCATAGCCCAAGTTATTTGCCGAGCGCTCAAACCCATTATCTTTGCCGCGGCAGCCGCGGAGCCGAATACGCCGCAGGTCGATGTAATATGCCATCCACGCGAGTAATGCCCTGGAGACACCGCGTTGCCAACACGACACTCCACCTCAACACCTAAAATAAACGCAAGCAATAGTTCAGTACCTGTCATCGGCTGCTGCTCGGCCATGGCAAACAACACTGGCGCAACGGTCGAAGTCGGATGAATAATTGTTGGAATGTGCGTGTCATCGAAATCAAACACGTTGGCACTCATGGCATTGAGCGCGGCTGCATTAAGAATATCAGTGCGCTCTGGTCTGCCAATCAATGTTGCAGTGGAGTTAGCTGAGAAGGCAAGATAGGTCTTGACTGCTTTTTCTATAGTCGGATCACTGCACGCAGCAAGCGCAACGGCAAAAAAATTTAAAATCGAGCGCTTCGCCTCGTGGCGCGCATGCTCCGGTATGTCCGTCCATTGGCAATTTTTTACGAAGCTCGATAGCGTCTCAGTAACTTCGTGAGATCTTAAGATACGATTTGTCATGATGCTTTGGTTGCGGTTATTACGAGGCGACGTCCGTAAATCAATTGATCGGATAAGGCTTGAGTCCACATCCTCTTTTCGTCAGGAGATTTCGACTTGCGCAACCTACTACGAATGTAGGCTTTGGCAATACTACCCACCAGCCTTTCCCAAATATGTTTTGGCTTGGGCTCATCAACGTCGTGAACGACGATATCGCTAAATCCATTGATCCCTAGTAGAAATCGGATTTGATAAAAATTCAAAGGCAACCAAGGCATATGAGAATCCGCGACCGGATTCACAAAATAATTGTTTGCTCTCGGAAAGCCTTGAATCAATTGATCTACCCGCGAGGCTGCATAAATCGGATTAGGTACCGAAATGACAAATAATCCACCTGGGGTGAGATGTCGATGCACGCTAGAGAAAAATACTTCAAAATTCTGCAAATAAGTGATGGCTTCACAACATACTGCGGCATCAAACACACCGCAATAATCTGGTACTCCATAATCCATATCGAATTTTGAAAACAAGTCGTAGTCAGTCGGTGCGTCAGTGTAATTGTCGAGACCATGGACATGAACTGACGAGGTCATGCACTTCTTTATCCAGCCTTCGCCACAAGCAATATCAAGCACCGACCTTGGCTTGTGCTCGTTAAGGATACGAGCCACTGTTAGTCGGTAAGGCTTGAAATCCCATCGGCCCGGATGATCAGAACCGCTCACTGCGCACCTGCCGCCTGCAATACTTGCTTCATCTCAGCGATTGCAACTTCGTCACCCAAGTTCAACCGCCTTACACTATCATTTACATAAGGCACGGTTGCATACGCGGTCGCTGTTGCCTCAACATCAGCATCATTTTGTTTTAATTCAAAACTGATAAATTGCGTTGGGTTGGAACTAAATTCATTCATTAATTCACGCTGTATCTGAGTACCAATCGCGCGCTCTATTTGAACTTCGCGATTAAATTCAATTTTATTTTTTGCACAAATAATCGGCATCGTAGTGGACACAACCTTATATGCTGTTTTGGTACATGCGCCATAAATTGCATTTTTGGCAGTCGCCAGTGAGGTCGCTTTGAATACACCACTCACCGGGACAAGATTACCTTGGTCTTTAACAGGTACTGATTTATCAGCACAGCCCGCGAGAGCCAACACCACAACGCACACTGTTAGAAGTTTTAATCTATACATAAATATGTTCCATAACTGATTGCTGCCAAAGGTTACAACATTGCGCCCCTATCTCACCAGCAGAACGATAAGCAAGCTTGACTCGGCTAGTCTTTGTGCGAGAATAGTTCAAACTCGCGGCAAGTTTTGATTAAATCCACAAAAAATACAAACCATGAATGTGTCTGTGCCGACCAACAACTAACGCAAACACATCGGACGGAGCCAAAAATGTTCAAGCCTATTAGTCTGTTAAGAGGGCTCGCTCGTGTGCTTGCCCTCGCCGCAACGGCAATATCCTTGCAGGTTTGCGCGCAGAGCGCAGAGACATGGCCCAGTCGTCCTATCAGAATCATCGTACCCTACACACCAGGTGGATCGACCGACGTCGCAACCCGTATCGTGATGGACAAGTTATCGCAACGACTCAAACAAAGCATCATCATTGAAAATAAGCCAGGCGCTAACGGCAATGTGGGTGCGACGCTCGCCGCCAGAGCCGAACCAGATGGTTACACCTTTGTCAGCGTTTTAGCCGCGTATTCTGTCAATCCACATCTCTATAAGATGCCGTTTCCACCCGAAGCCCTCGTGCCAGTGACAAAAATGGCGGCACTGCCTCTATTTCTATTTATCAATAAATCACTGCCTGTCAAAAACGTCCAAGATCTGGTGGCTTACGGTCGCGACAACCCTGGCAAGCTCAACTACGCATCGAGCGGAACGGGCTCCAGTGCCCACATGACAGGCACTAATTTCAGCCTCTTAGCGCAAATCCAGACTCAACACGTACCCTACAAAGGGAGTGTGCCGATACTCGCTGATCTTTTGAGCGGAGAACTATCGTTTTGCTTTGACACCATGGTGGTGTTTATGCCTCAAGTCAAAGACGACAAGCTGCGCGTGCTTGCCGTCACGTCTGCCAAGCGCTGGCCGAGCGAACCAAATATCCCAACAATGAGTGAGTCCGGTTTCCCAGGATTCGACATGGGCTCGTGGACGGGGCTGATGGCTCCTAAAGGTACACCTGCCGATATTATCGACAAAATGGCAAAAGAAGTTGGTATCGTCTTGGGCGATCCCGAGGTGCAGGAAAAATATCTTAAAGCGGGGTTCATCGCTGACCCATCTACGCCCGCCGAGTTCGGCGCTTTGATAGAAAAGGACGGCGCAATGTACGGCAACATCATCAAAACGGCAAAAATCTCCGTTAATTGACGCTTTGAAATAAACCGAACAAAAGTGAGATCACTGCTGAAACCTTTGTTGCTCATAGCGAGCCTGTTGATCACATTCATCTCGTTACCGAGCCGAGCACAAGCAACTTTCCAACCAAACGCAGTAGTCAGATTTGTCGTGCCCTTCCCGCCAGGCGGAGGCACAGACGCAGTTGCAAGAATTGTTGCGCAGCGATTATCGAGCCTGTGGCACCAACCGGTCATCGTTGAAAACCGTGGCGGTGCGCAAGGCAACATAGGCACGGCGCAAACTGCAAAAGCAAGTCCGGATGGACTAACGTTACTCTTAGCTCATCAAGGCGTTTTTACTGTTAACCCTTTTTTATATCCGGATATTGGATTTGATCCCATCAAAGACTTTCAACCAGTCAGTCGCCTTACTCAACAGGCGTTTGTCTTGGTGGCCAATCCTAGCTTACCGATTAAATCTCTAAAAGATTTAGAGCAGCTTGCCAGAACCAAACCGGGCGCTCTCACCTTTGGATCAAGCGCCTCAGGACCACAACTGGCAGTTGAGATGTTTAAAGTGGTTACAAATACCAACCTTATTCATGTTGGATACAAAGGAGCTGGACCTGCCGTAGTTGACGTTCTTGCGGGACACATTGATTTAATGGTTGCCAATCCTGCATCAGTCGCCCAACACGTCAAGGCAGGCAAACTCAATGCAATCGTGCTGTTCGGTACAGACCCAATTGCTGTTTTGCCGAACGTAGTCAGTGCCAATGAAGCGGGCTACACCGAGCTGGCGGATATCGTAGAGTGGTACGGGATCGCAGTACCAGTTGGAACTCCTACTCGAGTGATAGACCAGATTAATCACGATGTAAATCTTGTCTTAAACGAGGAGTCTGTGCGTAAAAAAATCCAGGAGCTTGGACTGAACCCGGCCCCAACGACCACCGCAATATTTGCACAACAAATACAGCGCGATAACCAACGTTGGGGGGCATTTATTAAAAACGCAAACATTAAAGCCGAACAATGACAACTGACAACATTGGCAATTTTTTAAAGGGAAAAACGGCGTTAGTCACGGGCTCCTACGATGGTTTGGGGTATGCCATTGCCGAGCAACTAGCGACGCAAGGCGTCAATATTGTGCTGCATGGCTTAGCTACAAACGAAGTCATCGAACGAGCAAGTAACGAACTACAAAACACCTTTGGTGTTCGGGTGATGACAAGTCAGGCGGACTTGCGCAGACCTCAAGAAATTGAAAAGGCCATCAATCAGGCATGCCACGAATTTGGTCGCATAGACATCTTGATAAACAATGCTGTCATCAGACATGTCGCTCCTGTCGAGGAGCTTGCTGTAGCGGATTGGGACGAAGGCCTTGCTGTAAATCTTTCAGCTGCTTTTCATACGACAAGATTGACGCTACCCGCTATGAAAGCAAATGGCTGGGGGCGAATCGTCAACATCTCCTCTGTATTTGGCTTTTCATCGGCCGAGAATCGAATCGGATACATCACAACCAAAACGGCATTACTCGGCATGACACGAGCAGTTGCGATAGAAACCGCGCGAACAGGCGTTACCTGCAACGCAATTTGTCCGGGCACCACCCCAACGCCTCCCATTTTGGCGAAGATCGCAAATATCGCCAACCAACGAGGCGTCACAATCGAGCAAGCCCAATCAGACTACCTTGCAGCTAGGCAACCTAGCGGACGATTTGTTGCGATGAGGCGCATCGCTGATCTAGTTGTTTTCGTCTGTGGCGACTCTGGGGCAGATATGACCGGTGCGGCTCTATCAATGGATGGAGGCTGGACTGCAGCTTGATAGGTGTTAAACCGGTGTTAACGGCGTACACCATTGTTGCGCGGGAACCATTACGCCGCCCCGTTGACCGGGCAGCACACTGCCATAACGCTGGGCAAACACGTCTGGCAATGGTCTGGCGGTTGGAGACGAAATCCAAAGTCGCAATAAGTGGCGACGCAAACTGGGATCGGACCAGTCTTCAAAAGCGGTTCTGTCGTGCAACAACGTATGGTTATGAACAAACTGCATATCACCTGGAGCCAAGCGCATTAGAAAATTCAGTTCAGAATCGTTAGCCAGTGAGTCAAAACAATCTAACGCCTCAATGTGCCTTGCCGTCAATTGCATTGCATCGGGAAATCGCTGAGCTGAATCGATATATTGACGCTGGTAGATGCTCGACATCAAGCCAGCATGCCAATTGAAGACCGGGATTTCGAAAAAAGGTTTTTGTCCCTCAGCGACATCTCCTCTGCGATCTGTTGCGATCGGATCAAATAATGCACTCGCCAACTCGGGAAATCGACTCCGCATTTCGTTAAAAATAGTGTTTGACGAAACCAAAGCTGAATCGCCACCGGATTTAGCTTGCTTCAAACAGAGCAACCCGACAATGTCGCTGCTATCGGTATGAAACGTTTGACGCTCATGAGTCTGATAGATACGGACATTGGGGTCATCAGCATCAAGTCCCAAGTCAACAACATGTCCGAGTAAATGACCTTTGGCATTTTGAGGGCGAGGCAATCCAAGATGTAAACCAATGCCAAAAAAGGCAGCAGCACTCAACTCGACATTCCAGTCATCCACGGGCAACGCTTGCAACAACGCAACCCCAGGGCCGTGGATAAGGTAGTCATGTATTTGCCGCAATTTTTTACTTGTCGTCGGCAGGCTGAAATCAGCGAGCGTCATCACGCTGATATCGCGATGTCGTTGCAAAAATGTCTCTGCAGCGTCTTTGATCTCTCGAATCTCAGCTTCTGTAAGAGCAAACTTCCACTTACCTACGGCTGAAAATTCAGGACCTCTCCAAACAGCAGGCCCGACAAGATGTGGCGGTAGGTCAGCGATTTTCATATTGACAGTCTTAAACGGGTTCGCTAAACAGGGCATGGCGCACATAATCCACAGCGCTGCTATTGGATGCAAGAAAATCTTGACCTAACTGCGCTGACCAAAAACCAAAACCGCCGCCAAGACGAGCCCATTCATTCAACCTACGGGTGTACAACTGCAAATCGTACTCATGAGTTACACCAATTGCTCCGTGCACCGCATGCGCTACCGAGCTAATCTTTGCTACCGCCTGGCTAGTGTGGGTTTTAGCCATTGCAACTAAGCTCGGTATGGGCTGCCAGTTAGTGCTGCGACAGGCCATTTCGGCAGCCATCCGAGCACCAAAAACCTGCTCAGCCATTTCACTGATTTGCTGCTGCAAAGCCTGAAATTTGCCAATTGGTTTGCCAAACTGGACGCGCTGATTGGCATAAGCTAGTGTCATTTCAAAGGCGCGATCGGCCGCTCCTGCAATCAGAACGGACTGGCATAGCGCCAACAAATGCATGAATTGATCAGATTGCCAACGGCCAAGCAAACTTCGTTTCGCAACCTCCGGGGTCCAAGATAAATCTGCGTCCAGCGATCCATGTCCTCCGGAGGTGACCACCGTCGCATCGGCCACAGGCAACAACCAAACCTCAGCGTCTTTCTGCGCCAGCACCCAGTCAGCTGTACGACCAAAAGTCACGGCATGTCCTACTAAGGCATCACCCGACTTTTGAAGTTGAAACGGTGCGAATGTTATGGAACCCGTTGGGATCGTTTGTCCCTGCGCATTAAGCCAAGCACGCGCGAGTATGGTCTGCGCAAACGGCAAAGGAACAACGTGGCGTCCTGTTGCAAATATCACAGACCAAATATCATTCAGAGTCAACCCTGCGCCATCTGCACTCTCAGGCAATAGAGCATCGGCAAAACCAGACTCTTGAAGGCTAGACCACAGCGCTTGGGTTTCTCCGCCGCGCTCGATTGAACGAATAACTTGCGGCGTACTCACCTGAGTCAGCAGTTTTTCGGTCGTGTCAAAAAAAGAATCGTGCATGATTTATCACTTTGAATAAAGTCAACGAAGGCCAAGGCCACGGGCGATAATGCCCCTCAAGATTTCGCGAGTACCGCCACGCAACGAGAAAGTGACGCCCATTTGCTCCAAATAGCCTAGGGTCTTGAGCAGATCGCCAGAGACGATAAAGTCAGGATGCGCACCTAGCCACGAACTGATCTCACGGATAAGTTTTTGCTCGAAATCGGTGCCGTAATCCTTAACTACGGACGCTTCAATCGCTGGGCTCTCGCCATCTACCAATTTCTGAGTCACAGCGAGGGACAAGGCCCGCAGGACCGCCATCTCCGCAAGCAATCCGCCTAACAGCGCAGACGTTGCATGATCTCGTACGTTTTGCTCCCGCAAGGCTTGTGACCAACATTCAAGCAAAGCAATGCTCGAATAGATACGCTCCGGCCCACTGCGTTCGAAAGCCAGCTCGGCGTTGACCTGCTCCCAACCCTGCCCTTCAACGCCGATGAGCGCGTCAGCAGTTAATTGCACGTTCTCAAAGAAAACCTCTGAAAAATGGGCATCTCCAGCCATATCAACGATAGGCTTGCGAGTCACGCCCGGTAGGCTCAAGTCAATAATCAACTGAGACAAGCCCTTATGCCTATCTGCAGATTCCCCCGATGTGCGCACTAATGCAATCATGTAATGACAATGATGAGCATTGGTTGTCCAAATTTTGCTGCCATTCAGAAGCCATCCTTTCTCATTAGGGACAGCACGCGTTCTGATACTGGCAAGATCGGAGCCCGAGTTTGGTTCGCTCATGCCGATACAGAAAAACGACTCCCCTCGACAAATTGGGGGTATGTAAAACTCACGCTGCTGCTGGGTACCATAACGCAAGATCAGCGGCGCACTCTGCCGGTCCGCTATCCAGTGACTGGCAACGGGCGCACCCGAGGCGAGTAACTCTTCCGCCAACACAAAGCGGGAGAAAAAACTCTTGCCTGAGCCGCCAAACTCTTTCGGAATCGTCAGGCCAAGCCAGCCCTTTTCGCCGAGCTTGCGACTAAACTGAGCGTTTGAGCCCATCCAAGACCGAGCTCGTTGATGAAACGGGTAATCGACCAGCGTTTCCTTCAAAAATGCTCGAATTTCCGTTCGAAACGCCAACTCCTCTTCGGGAACAGCCGTGAAATCAAGTGCAGTCAACATATCGGATTGTCCATTGTCAGACATGGTAAGGTTTAGCACCTGAGAGGATACCTTGTTGTAAGACCTGAGGTTTTCTCATTAAAGAAAGCAGGTTTTCCAGAAATCGAAACATCACATAAATGAGCACACAAACGTCTACTCGCCCCCAATCGGCCCTAGATGGGGTAAAGATCATCGATATGACTTCGGTATTATTTGGCCCATACGCTAGCCAAACCCTGGCTGACTATGGGGCGGAAGTCATTAAAATCGAGGCTCCTGAGGGCGATTCCACGCGCTACACAGGACATAGACACGAGACGGGGCTGTCGGCAATTTTTCTCGGAGTTAATCGAAATAAGAAGAGTGTTTGCCTAGACTTGAAAAATCCAGAGGCAATGAAGGCACTACTCAAATTGATCGATCAGGCAGATGTATTCATGCACAGCGTTCGGCCGCAAAAAATGGCAGCGCTTGGCCTGGATCACGAAACATTACTAGCTCGCAATCCAAGACTCGTTTACGCGGGATTGCACGGCTTTGGCAACGGTGGCGCTTATGCGGGACAGCCCGCGTACGACGATGTCATTCAGGGATTAAGTGGCGTGGCTGATTTGATGACGACTCAGTCAGGCACCCCAAGGTATCTCCCCACCGTCGCAGCCGATAAAACGTGTGGAATGGCGGCCGCTCATGCGGTTCTGGCAGCCCTATTCCAAAGAGAGAAGACAGGTGAAGGTCAGTTCATCGAGATACCGATGTTCGAGACGATGACAGGCTTCATTTTAGTAGAGCACTTCTATGGACACCATGTGCCTGGGGCTTCCGACGAAATCGGCTATCCCAGAGCCCTCACGCCTTGGCGCAAACCCTATCAGACCAATGACGGCTATGTCTGCATGATGCCCTACACAGATAAACACTGGTTGAGTTTTTTTACGGGAACAGGTCATCCTGATCTTGCGAACGACGAACGTTTTACGACAATGCCGATGCGTACCAAACATATCGCCACGCTCTACGAAACTGCAGGACAAATTGTCGCT
>Ga0164297_10001200_pt1 | contig 28116 bp, 27 predicted proteins | sample GEODES058metaG_FD_113539 | JGI IMG/M metagenome (GOLD analysis project Ga0164297, IMG submission 113539) | Dystrophic lake water microbial communities from Trout Bog Lake, Wisconsin, USA - GEODES058 metaG | ecosystem: Environmental > Aquatic > Freshwater > Lake | place: USA: Trout Bog Lake... | reverse complement strand
TGCCGGGCCTTGGTGTATGACCCGGATATCTTGTTGATGGATGAGCCATTTTCGGCATTGGACGCGATCACGCGCGATGAGATGAACGACGCGCTATCGGATATCTGGGACCGCTATACCAAAACCGCCTTGTTCGTGACGCATTCGATCCGAGAGGCGGTGTATCTCGCCGATCGCGTGTTGGTGATGCATCGCCGTCCGGCGACGGTGGTTGCCGATATTGCCGTGCCGCTGCCGCGGCCGCGCGATCCTTCTGTCGGCGAAACGGCGATGTTCAACGAAATCTGCGGTGCGCTGCGCGGTTATATCGAACATTCGCACCGCGCCACGCGCGGCATGCCCGCCCATGGTTGATGCCATGAACGCGCGTCGAGACCATGTGCTGTCGGTCGCTTTACCGGTGTTGACCGCGGCCCTGATCCTGCTGATCTGGCAAGCGTCGGTGGCAATCTGGGCGATCCGGCCGGTGATCCTGCCGGCGCCGAGCGATGTGGTGCGGCAATTGTGGGGGGGTTGGGCCGATATTGTGCATGAGGCGCTTTATACTGCCGTTGAATCCGCCTGTGCCTGCGCCTTATCGGGGCTGTTGGGTGGTGCGGTGGCGGCGCTGTTGGCGTCCTCACCCCTGATCCGGGAGGCATTGTATCCCAATCTCGTTGCATTTCAGCTTATCCCGAAGATCGCGCTGGCACCGCTGTTCGTGATCTGGCTGGGGATCGATGCGCCGTCGCGGCTGACCTTTGCGGTTTTCATCAGTTTTTTCCCGGTCGCCATCGGCACGTTGACCGGGCTTTTGGGCACCGACCCGAATGCCGTGCGGCTTTGCAGGTCATTGACGGCGACGCCGAGCCAGATTTTTCGCCAAGTACAGGTCCCCTATGCGCTGCCGTTTTTCTTCAGTGGCCTGAAGGTCGCGGCGACCCTGTCGGTGATCGGCATCATCATCGGCGAGTTCATCTCCTCGAAGCGTGGGATCGGCAGCTACATTTTGCTGGCCGGTTCGCGCGCGGAAACGGCGCGCATCTTTGCCGCGCTGACGGTTTTGTGCGCGATCGGCTTGGCGCAGTACGGGCTGATCGCGTTCCTGGAACACCGCGTGCGCAAGGCGTGGCGCGGATGACGGCATCACGGAGGATATCTGCATGAGCGGCACCAGCGTTTCAGTCCCGGCCGAGCCTTTTGATCTGATCGTCAGGGGCGGGCATGTGATCGACCCTGCCTGCGGCATCGACGGCATGATGGATGTCGCCGTATCGGGTGGCAAAATTGCCGCGGTCGGCGTCGACTTGCCGGCCTCGGCCGCGACCGAGATCGTCGATGCCGCCGGTCTGATCGTCACCCCCGGCCTGATCGACACCCATGCCCATATCTATGAGCATGTCACCGGCGATTTCGGCCTGAACGCCGACCTGGTCGGTGTGCGCAGCGGTGTTACGACGCTTGTCGATCAAGGTGGCGCCTCGGCGCTGACCTTCGCCGGGTTTCGCCAGTATGTCGTGGAACAATCGAAATCGCGGATCTTTGCTTACATCTCCACCTACCTCGCGGGTGGTTTGCTGGGTCACAAATACGTCGATCTCTATGGGCCGAGTGGCATCAACGTCGCGGCGATCGTGAAGGCGGCGCGGGAGAATCAGGATCTGGTGAAGGGGATCAAAGCGCACGCCGAACCGGGCGGGTTTTCCCGTTGGGGTATCGAATCGTTGAAAATGGCGAAGGAAGCGAGCCGCGAACTGGGCCTGCCGGTCTATGTCCATCTCGGCACGCTGTGGCCGCAGAAGGAAGGCACGACCGTCGATGCGAAAATGATCATCGAGCAAGTCGTGCCGCTGCTGGACAAGGACGATATCCTGGCGCATCCGTTCACGCGCTACCCCTCGGGCTTCGTCGCCCAGGATGGCAGCGTGCATCCGTTGGTGCGCGAGGCGCTGGCCAAGGGCGTGACGATCGATGTCGGCCGCGGTGCGCATTTCAGCTTCGATAATGCCAAGGCCGTGTTGGGTGCGGGTATCCTGCCGACCACGCTGGGTGCTGACCTGCATGGTTACAACATCAAATTCCCCGAAGGCGGGCGCTGGTATCGCGGGATGTTCAGCGATACCGAAGAGATGGAGCCGCCCGAGGACGCCTCTCTGCCGTTCTCCACCCCTTATGGCATCCATCACACCATGTCGGAGATGATGGCGTTGGGCGTGCCGCTGCCCCAGGTCGTTGCGATGGCAACATCGAATGCCGCGAAGATGCTGCGCGTGGATGATACGATCGGTGCGCTGAAATCCGGTATGGATGCCGATATTTCGTTGTTCCGCGTGCTGCAAGGGGAGTGGACGCTGCGCGATTCCAACGGTGTGGAAGTCGTCACCAAGCAGTTGCTGCACCCGGAAAAAGTCGTGCGTGCGGGCGCCGTGATCGGCACGGACAGCCCGTTGTTGCCGGAGTTGGAACAGATCGCGGCCTGATGCCCGGACGGCCGGGGTCGTCATGACGAAGTCGTTGCTTCTGTCCGCACTCCGTCCGGTCGCGCTGCCGTTGGGATTTGCCGTCGCCGCGCTGCTGGCATGGCAATTCCTGACCGTTGCGCTGCATGTTTCGCCGATGCTGCTGGTGCCGCCGTCGGCGATCTGGGAGGTGCTGGATCAGGCATGGCCGATCCTGTTGGCGCAGGCCTATCCGACGTTCGTCAATACCGTCGGCGGGTTCTTGATCGCCACCGTGGCCGGGATTTTTCTGGGTGGCAGTTTGGTGGCGTCGCGCCGGATCGAACAAGCGATCTGGCCGCATGTGGTGATCTTCCAACTGGTGCCGAAAGTCGCCGTGGCGCCGCTGTTCATCATCTGGTTCGGCATGGGGGCCGGATCGCGCCTGGCTTTCGCGGTGTTTCTGTCCTTCTTCCCGATCGCCGTCTCGGCCGCCGCCGGCTTCCGCGCCACCGATCCGAACGCGCTGCGCCTGTGCCGATCGTTGACCGCCGGCACCTGGCAATGTTTCGTCGCGGTGCGGTTGCCCTATGCCATCCCGCATATCTTCGCCGGTCTGAAGGTCGGCGCCACGGCTGCCATCATCGGCGTGGTGATCAGCGAGTTCGTCACCGCCCAGGAAGGGCTGGGCTACATCATCATGTTCGCCTCCGCCAACGCGCAAACGGCGCTGATGTTTGCGGCGATCGTGCTGTTATGCGGTGTCGGCTTGCTGATATTCGGCGCCGTGGCGGTGGCGGAATGGCTGGTGCGGCGCTGGTATGGCGCGCCGATCGACGCGGGTGGTTTCGGATGACCGTGCTTTGTCCCGCCGATCAGCTTGTGGCCGGCAGAGCGACGTTGGTGCGTCGGTCGCAGACTGAGTCGGTGATTCTGGTGCGCTTGGCGGATGGCGGTGTGGTCGCCTGGCGCAATGCCTGCCCGCATATGGGCATCGAACTGGATTGGGACGCCGCCCGCCTGCTGACGCGCGACGGGCGTTTCCTGCGCTGCACCGGCCATGATGCGTGGTTCCAGGCCGCGACGGGTGTGTGCGTCAGAGGCCCGTGCCGCGGCGAGGTTTTGACACCCGTCGCGGTGCAGATCGTCGATGATCAGGTGCGGTTGGCGGTTTAGATCACGCGGGATCGGCGGTGGTGCCATGCGGCGTTGCGTCCAGCGCGGCATGCGCCTCGGCCAAGCAGCGGTTCAGCGCCGCGGCCAGGGCTTCGCGTGTCGCCCCCGGATGACCGGCCAGTTTTGCGGCGACGGTATCCAGCAGCGCCGCGTCATGTGCCGGATCGTCTTTGATGTGGACGATGGCGGCCACCAGTGCCTCGGTTTCGGCGTGGCCCAGTCCCAGTTCGTGCGCCGCCCAGCGGGCGAACAACTTGTCGCGCCGCGCGCGGATCATGAACTGCATTTCTTCGTCGTGGACGAATTTGGCTTCAAAAGCCTGTTCGCGGTCCTGCATGCTTAACGGCATCGTCGTCTCCCTTTGGCCACGCGCGCGTCACCGGCGATCGGGTGCCTGGGCCCCGACTGGTGATGGCGCGATCGGACGGTCGAACGAGATCGGTTCTTTCGCCGCGAGGGCGCCGTCACAACTCTAGGCGGGCGGGCTGGCGCGACATTGACGTTGATCAAGGTGGCGCGGTGCGGCGGCCAAATTAATCGTGCCTCTTGGAACCCCTTTGAGGATGCGCGTTGTGGGGGCCGTCACGGCGGCCATGGTCTGCCCACGGCAGTGCCCACGGCAATACCCTGGGTGGTGCATGACGTGGGTCAATGTCAGCGCCGCGAACCTGACGCACACCCATGCTTGGCCCGACGGCCTGCTGACCCTGGCTGCGGGCTGCATGATCGGGTGGCATTTTTCGGATCGGACGCATGGCCGGTAGCAGTTCCCAAGATCCAGCGGCAAGCGACCGCGCGGCTGCTGTCGCTGACCCTGGCGCTGACCCTGGCGCGGAATGCGGCGTGCCAACGGTGATGCCCCAGGTGATGCCCCAGGGGATGCCCCAGGGGATGCCCCAGGGGATGGCCCAGGGGATGGCCCAGGGGATGGCCCAGGGGATGGCCCAGGGGATGCCCCAGGGGATGCCCCAGGGGATGCCCCAGGGGATGCCAACAACGACGCCAACAACGATTCCGCCGGCGGTTCCAACGACAATTCCAACGACAATTCCAACGACGATTCCAACGACGGTTCCAACGACGATTCCCCTGGCGATCTCCTCGGCGGTTCCGGCAGCCGCGGCACAAACGCTGCCAACCGCCAGCCAACCCTTCAACCCCGCACCCAAGCGCCGCCGTCGCACCCTGCTGCTGGTCCTGCTGCTGGCGGGCATCGGTGGCGGCGGGGCCTTCTGGTGGCAGCACACGCGGCCGATCCTGCCGCCCGGCATCGCCTTCTCGAACGGCCGGCTGGAAGCGGACGAAATCGACATCGCGACCAAATTTGCCGGACGCATCGATCGTGTCCTGGCCGATGAGGGCGATCACGTCCGCGCCGGCCAAGTCGTCGCCACCATCGACACGCGGGACCTGCAAGCCTCCCTCGCCGCGGCCGAGGCGCAAATCGACCAGGCGCGCCACACCATCGCGCAAAGCCAGGCGGAGCTGGTCTCGGACGGCACGCAACTGAAGCTCGCAGCGCAGGAACTTGCGCGGGCGCGTCAACTCGTCGCCAAGGATTTCGAAACGCGGGAGGTTTTGGACCAGCGCCAAGCCGGCTTCGACGCTGCCACCGCCGCCTATCACGGCACCGAGGCCAAGATCGCCGCCGCCACCGCGGCGATGCAAGCCGCGATCCATAGCGCCGAACTGATCCGGGTGAATATCGCGGATAATGTATTGGTCGCACCGAAATCGGGTCCGATCCAATACCGTCTGGCCAATGTGGGGGAGGTGCTGCCCGCCGGCGGCAAGGTCTTCACCATGCTGGATGAAACCGATGTCTATATGGATATTTTTCTGCCCTCGCCCGCTGCCGGCAAAGTCCGCCTGGGCGATGAGGCACGGATTGTCCTGGAATCCGGCAACGAACCGATCCCGGCGACAGTGGGTTTCATTGCGTCGGAAAACCAGTTCACGCCGAAAATGGTTGAAACGAAACAAGAACGCGACAAGCTGATGTTCCGCGTCCGGATCCGTATCGATCCGGCTTGGCTGAAATCCGCCGCCGCCGGCGCACCCGCCGGCCAGCCGGGTTTGGGCTATATCCAGCTGGATCCGCAAACGCCGTGGCCGGACGCGCTGCGAACACCGGCGCCTGTTGCATCAGATCCGGCATCATGAACCCCGGGATCACCAGCCCCGAGATCATCAGTCCTGGCATCACCGGCGCCGGTATCAACCCCGAACCCCTCGCCGATATCACCGGCGTCTGGCACCGCTACAACAGCCGAACCGTGGCACTGCGCGGCGTTGATCTGTCGCTGCGCACGGGCGCGCTGGTCGGGCTGATCGGGCCGGACGGCGTCGGCAAATCCACGCTGCTGGGGCTATTGGCCGGCGCCAAACGGATCCAGACCGGTACGGTGCGGGTCCTCGGCGGCGACATGGCCGATGAAGCCCACCGCAACCAGGTTTGCCCGCGCATCGCCTTCATGCCGCAGGGATTGGGACGCAATCTCTATCAAGACCTGTCCGTCGCCGAGAATATCGGCTTCTTCGGCGCGCTGTTCGGCCAGGACAAGGCGGAACGAGGCCAGCGTATGGACCGCTTGCTACATGCCACCGGCCTAGCCGGCTTCGCCGATCGTCCCGCACGAAACCTATCCGGCGGTATGAAGCAGAAGCTCGGCCTTTGCTGCTCGCTGATCCACGATCCGGATCTGTTGATCCTCGATGAACCCACAACCGGCGTCGATCCGCTATCGCGTCGCCAGTTCTGGGACCTGATCGCTCGCCTGCGCGCCGAACGGCCGGCCATGACCGTGATCGTCGCCACCGCCTATATGGAGGAAGCCGACGGGTTCGATGAACTCGCGGTGATGTATGATGGCCGGATCCTGGCCACCGGCACGCCGGATCATATCCGCGCCCGCACCGGCTGCGACACGCTGCAGGAAAGTTTCATTGCCTTGCTACCCGCCGCCGTGCGCGCCCAGCGCATCCGCCCCGCTATCGGCGCAAGAAAGCCGAGCGGGCCGGAAATTGGGCCGGAAATCGCCCCGGAAATTGCAGTGGAGGCGAGGGATCTGACCCGCCGTTTTGGCGCCTTTACCGCTGTGGACGGCGTCAGTTTCACCATCCAACGGGGCGAGATCTTCGGCTTCGTCGGCTCCAATGGGTGCGGCAAGACCACCACCATGAAAATGCTCACCGGCCTCCTCCCCGCCACATCAGGGTATGCTCGGCTTTTTGGCCAGAACATCGGCGGAAACGGCACGGATCAACGCGGCCTGGTCGGCTATATGTCGCAGTCGTTCTCGCTCTATACCGAACTTACCGCGCGTCAGAACCTGGACCTGCACGCCCGCTTGTATCATCTGCCACCAACGCGGGCGAAGGCGCGGGTGGCGGAACTGGCACGCGCGTTCGGCCTGTCGGAGCATATGGATACGCTGGCCGACGCCATGCCGCTGGGCATGCGCCAACGCCTGTCGCTGGCCGTGGCGGTCGTGCATGAGCCGGCGCTGCTGATCTTGGATGAGCCGACATCGGGCGTCGATCCGCTGGCCCGCGATCAGTTCTGGTGCATCCTGGGCGACCTGTCGCGCCAGCAAGGCGTGACGATCTTCGTCTCCACCCATTTCATGGATGAAGCCGCGCGCTGCGACCGGCTGTCGTTGATGCATGCCGGCCGCGTGCTGGCGACCGGCCGGCCGGCCGATCTGGTGCATCAGGCCGGCGCCGCGTCGCTGGAAGAGGCTTTCATCGCCGCCCTACGTGCCGCCAGCACCACACCGGCGTCCGGCGGAACGATGCAGCCGGCGCCGTTGACCGCGGCCGTTGCGCCAAAAACGCCGCTAGCGCCGGGATCCTTCAGCCTCCGCCGTATGCTGGCCTGTGCCCGCAAAGAGGCGTTGGAATTGCGGCGCGATCACATCCGCCTGGGCTTTGCCGTGTTCGGGGTCGCCATCCTATTCCTGGCCTTCGGGTTCGGCGTCAACACCGATGTCGATAACGTTGCCTTCGCCGTGCTGGATCGTGACCACACGACGGAAAGTCGCGCCTATGTGAAAGAGTTTTCCGGGTCGGCGTATTTTTCGGAACTGCCGGCCATCGCCGGCGGCAGCGATCTGGAGCGGCGCCTGGCCAGCGGCGAAATCAAGCTGGCACTGGAAATTCCCCCCGGCTTCGGCCGCGATGTCCGCCACGGCCGCCCCGCCGAGGTCGGCGCCTGGATCGACGGCGCGATGCCGTTCCGGGCGCAGACGATCCTGGGCTATCTGCAAGGCGTGCATCAGAACTTCCTCGCTGATCTGGCGGCGACGCAAGGGATCTCGCTGGCCGCCCTGATGCCGGTGACGATCGAGACCCGGTTTCGCTACAACCAAAGCTTCGACAGCATCAACGCCCTGGTGCCCGGCGATCTGGCGATGCTGCTGGCACTGATCCCGGCGATCCTGATGGCTTTGGCGGTGGTGCGAGAGAAAGAACTCGGTTCCATCACCAACCTTTATGTCACGCCGGTGACGCGGACCGAGTTCATTCTGGGTAAGCAACTACCCTATGTCGCCGTGTCCATGCTGTGCTTCGTGCTGCTGGTGCTGATGGCGGTGTTCCTGTTCGGCGTGGCGCTGAAGGGCAGCTTGGTCATGCTAGTGGTGGCGACGGTGATCTATCTGTTCGCCACCACGGCGTACGGGCTGCTGATTTCGGCCTTCGCCGGCTCGCAGATCGCAGCGCTGTTCGGCACCGCGATCCTGACGGTGATCCCGGCGACGCAATTTGCCGGCATGCTCGCGCCGGTATCCTCGCTGACCGGCGCTGGGGCGGTGATCGGCAAGCTATTCCCCATGAGCTATTTCCTGCCCATCAGCGTTGGCGTGTTCACCAAGGGCCTGGGGTTCGCGGAACTGGCCGTCACATTGTTTTATCTGTCGCTGTTCGTGCCCGGATTGCTGATCCTGGGCCTGCTGGCCCTGCCGAAGCAGGAGAAATAGGCCCCGGATGCCCTATATCGCCTCGATATTCTGGTTGGCATCGAAAGAAGTCCGCAGCTTCCTGCACGATACCGTGCTGTTCATATTCGTCGTCTACAGCTTCACCTTGTCGATCGTGTCGATGGCCAACAACACCTCGCAAGAGGTGACGAACGCCGCCATCGCCGTGGCGGATGGCGATGGCTCGCAACTGTCGCAGGAAATCGCCCACGCCTTTCTGCCGCCCTATTTCAAGCCGGCCCAACCCATCGCACGCCAGGATATCGACCGGGCGATGGACCTGGCGCGCTACACGTTCGTGCTGGATATCCCCCCGCATTTCCAGCGTGACGTGCTGGCCGGCCGGCAGCCGGCGTTGCAGGTCAATGTCGATGCCACGGCGTCGATGCAAGCGGGCGTCGGCGCCGGCTATGTCCAGAACATTATCCGTGAAACCACCTCTCGGCACGTCGCGCGGACCGATGCGGCCAGCACCGACCCGGTCAGCGTCGCCGTGCATCTGGCGTTCAACCCCAACGCCACACCCGGCTGGTTCATGAGCATCATGGCGATCATCAACAACATCACCATGCTGTCGATGATCCTGTCCGGCGCGGCGATGATCCGAGAGCGGGAACATGGCACGATGGATCATCTGATGACCCTGCCGCTGACCCCGACGCAGATTGCCCTGAGCAAGGTGCTGGCGAACGGGTTCTGCATCTCCATCGCCGTCGCACTGTCCTTGCTGGTTGTCGTGCGCGGCTTCCTGGGCATTCCGATCCCCGGGTCGATCCCGCTGTTCATGGCCGGCGTCGGCGCCTATTTGTTTTATGCAGCCTCGGTCGGCCTGTTTCTCTCCACCCTCGCACGCTCCATGCCGCAACTCGGCCTGCTGATGATGCTGGTTTATGTGCCGATGATGCTGCTGTCGGGCGGCAACACGCCGATCGAGAGTGAGCCGGCCTGGATGCAGGGCGTGATGCAATTCGTCGCCTCGACGCATTTCGTCGCCTATGCCCAGAAGATTCTGTTCCGCGGTGCCGGCTTCGCGCTGGTCTGGCTGGATCTGGCGTGGATGCTGCTGCTGGGGGCGGCGTTTTTTGTCTTTGCGGTGTATCGGTTCCGCCGCGTCGCGGCGATGGCTGCGGGCTAGGCTAGAAACGTCCCGCCTCGGTCAGCACGATGTCCAACGCAATGTCGTGCTTTTGTGGATACACGGTCGGCAGTTCGGCGGCGGCGTGGCTGATACCGATCGTCAGTGGCCGAGGCGTCCTGTCTGCCAAGGTGCGATCATAAAAGCCGCCGCCATACCCCAGGCGATAGCGCTGGCGATCGAAGCCCAGCATGGGGATCAGCAGAATGGCGGGTATCACCGGCGCGCCGCCGGCCGGGATCGGGATGTCCCAGATACCGGCGGTCATCGGCACCTCGGGCGTCCAGTGGCGGAAGATCAGCGGCGCGTCCTTTGCCACCACCACCGGCAGAGCCAGTGCGCGGCCGGCGGTGTGCAGCGCGTGCATCAGTGGCCGCGGGTCGAATTCGCCCTTGAACGGCCAGTAGCACCCGATTGGACCTTCCGGATGCGCTGCCAGTTCCGCACGCAACAGCGCCGTCACGGCGTGGTGATGCGCCGATCGCGCGTCGGCGGTGATGGCCAGGCGCTGCGCCGTCAGCCGTTCGCGCATGGCTTTGCGCCAGCGGCGGATCTCCGCCCAGTCGTCGGCGTTTGCGGGGGCGTTTGCGGGGGTGTTGGGGGCGGTGTTCGGGGTCACGCTGTGTCGGTCCTAGCGGATAGGCTGTGCGGCGCCCCAACGGGCCAAGCCGGAGATGCCCAGGCGGAGCATAAGCACACGACGTCCCGGTGAGGATACCGAACCTGGAACGCCCGACCAGCATGCCCAATCGGAACATCCAGCCGGAACATCGATCCGGTGATGCTCAGGCAGCGATCCCCAACCGCGCGCAGCCGATCGGAAATCTCCGGCTTGGAAACGCCAGCGGTCCCATCCCTAGCCGACGAAGGCACCGCCGTTCACATCCAAGATCGCCCCGGACATATAGGACGCGCCCGCCGAACAGAGGAAGGCGATCGGCCAGGCGAGTTCCTCGGGTTGGCCCAGGCGTTTCAGCGGCAGGTCCGCCGTCATGCTGAAGCCCTGCGTCATCACCGTATCCACCGGCCCCGGCGCAACCGCATTCACCATCACACCGCGCCCAACGGCATTGCGGGCCAGCCACTTCACCAGCGTGTGCACCGCCCCTTTCGACGCCGCGTAATCCGGCGGCGTGCTGGGCGATGTGCCGCCCGTCCGTCCGGCGACGGAGCCGACCAGCACCAGATAGCCGCCGCCATGCTCAGCCATGTGATCGATCGCCGCCGCACCCAGTTCCAGCGGCACGCGCACATTGATGTCCATCGTCCGGTGGAACCGCTCGTGCCACGCGTCGTCTTTCCGCCAGTTTCGGGTGGGGATCACACCGGCGCAATGGGCAACCGCGTGCAGTCGCGGGCCGGCGAACAGGCTGGCGCGGAAATCATTGTCGGTCAGGTCGCCCTGGATCGTCTCACAGCCCAGATCGGCGGCGACATCGCCTAATGCGGCCCGGTCGGTCGCCACCACGGTGGCGCCCAGGCTTGCCAGCACGCCGGCCGTCTTGCGGCCGATACCGTTGGCGGCACCCGTCACCAGCACGCGCTGGCCTGCGAATGATAGGGTAGGGGGCAGGGCGATCATGCTATTTCCTCCGTTTTCTTGCCGAAAAGCATCGCTTGCCCGCACCGGCTTGTCCATCACCCGCCAATCCTCCCCGCCCGCCAGCGCTGTCTTATCGCCACGCCGGATGACGGCTGCGGTAGATCATTGACCTGACGCGCGCCCATCCATAGCTTCCGCGCATGTCTGATACCGTCCGTAACATCGATCCCGGCGCCCTTCCCAAGGCATGGCCTTTCGAGGAAGCGCGCAAGGTCGCGCAGCGCCTGGCCGCGTCCGGCAAGGATCACGCCCTGTTCGAAACCGGTTACGGCCCGTCCGGCCTGCCGCATATCGGCACGTTCGGAGAGGTTGCGCGCACCTCCTGGGTGCGCAAGGCGTTCACGGAACTGACCGGCAAGCCATCCAATCTGATCGCCTTCAGCGACGATATGGATGGGCTGCGCAAAGTGCCGGATAATATCCCGAACCGGGACATGCTGATACCGTTCCTGGGCAAGCCGTTGACCCAGATCCCCGATCCCTTCGGCTCCCACGACAGCTTCGGCGCGCACAACAACGCTCGGCTGCGCGCCTTCCTGGATAGTTTCGGCTTCCACTACGAATTCGCCTCGTCCACCGACTATTACAAGGCAGGCCGCTTCGATGCCGCCCTGGTGCGGATCCTGGAATGCTACGACGCCGTCATGGCGGTGATCCTGCCGACCCTGGGGCCAGAGCGGAAGGCGACCTATTCGCCCATCCTGCCGATCCACCCGAAAACCGGCATCGTCATGCAGGTGCCGATGAAGGCAATCGATCCCGCCGCCGGCACCGTCGTCTGGGACGATCCGGAAACCGGCCAGACGTTCGAGACCTCGGTGAAGGGCGGCGCGGTCAAGCTGCAATGGAAAGCGGACTGGGCGATGCGTTGGTATGCGCTTGGTGTCGATTATGAGATGTCGGGCAAGGACCTGATCGATTCGGTCAAGCTATCCTCCAAGATCTGCCGCATCCTGGGTGGCCCGCCGCCCGAGGGCATGACCTACGAGTTGTTCCTGGACAAAGACGGCCAGAAGATCAGCAAATCCAAAGGCAATGGCCTGTCGGTGGAAGAGTGGCTGACCTACGCGCCGCCGGAGTCGCTGTCGCAGTTCATGTATAACCAGCCGCAGCGCGCCAAGCGGCTGCATTTCGACGTCATTCCTCGCGCGGTGGATGAATATGGCGGCAATCTGGAAAAGTTGCTGACCCAGGTGGACACGGACCCCAGGGCCAATCCGGCCTGGCATGTCCATGCCGGCCAGACCCCCAATCAGGGGCCGAGCCCGATTTCGTTCTCGATGCTGATGAATTTGGCGAGCGTGGTGAACGCGGAACAGGCGGATATGTTGTGGGGCTTCATCCGCCGCTATGTCCCCGGCGCCAACCCGGACACGCAGCCCTTGCTGGCCAAATTGGTCGAGTGCGCGATCGCCTATTATCGCGACTTCGTCCGGCCGGAAAAACACTACCGCGACGCCACCCCGATGGAGCGCGCGGCGCTGACCGATCTGGCGGAAACGCTGGCCGGTATCGATGATACCTCGGCCGAGGGCATCCAGTCCGTGGTGTTCGAGGTCGGCAAGCGCCACCCGTTCCCGGATCTGCGGTCCTGGTTCGGAGCGCTGTATCAGATTCTGCTGGGCCAGCAGGAAGGCCCGCGGTTCGGCGGCTTCGTGGCGCTGTATGGCGTGCCGGAGACGATCGCGCTAATCCGCGCCGCCTTGGCGCGCCCCACCGGCGCGGCGTGAGCGGCGGATGACGAAACCGGTTACCCGACGCCGATGACCATAGTGATAAGGGTCCTGCACCATGCTTGATCGGCTCAAGCGCATCGCCCGCCACCTTCCCGCCGTGCTCGGCCTCGCGCTGCTGGTTGGCGCGATCTATGTCGTGCAGAATGAATTCCGCCATCTGCAACTGAAGGATATCGGGGAGGCGTTGCGCGCCATTCCGCGCGGCGCGCTGATCTTCGCCTTCGTCTGGACCATCCTGTCGTATTTCATTCTGACCCTCTACGACCGGCTGGGCACCATCTACGCCGGGCACAAAGTGTCCTATGGCCGCGTCGCGTTCGCGTCCTTCTGCGCCTATGCCCTGTCGCATAATCTGGGCTTTGCCGCGGTGTCGGGTGCGGCGGTGCGCTATCGGCTCTATGCCCATTGGGGGCTGACACCGCTGCAAATCGGCAAGACGGTGGCCTTCTGCAGCCTGACCTTCGGGTTGGGCGGCATGGTGCTGGGCGGCGGCATTCTGCTGCTGGAGCCGACATCCGTCCCGTTCTTTGGCGATCATCTGCCGAAGCTGGCACTGCATGGTGTCGGCATCGCCATGCTGGTGACGGTGGTAGGCTATGTCACCTTGTCGCAGGTGTTCGGGCCGTTCCGGTTGTTCGGCCATTCGATCGAATTGCCCGGCCTGCGCATGGCGCTGGTGCAAGTGCTGCTGGCCACGGTCGATGTCGCGGTGACGGCGACGATCTTCTACGCCCTGCTGCAGCCGGTCCCGAACCTGAGTTGGGTGGTTTTTCTGGGCATCTATCTGGCGTCGTACAGCGCCGGCTTGGCCGCCAATCTGCCGGGCGGCATCGGCGTGTTCGATACCGCGATGCTGTTCGGGCTAGAGCCCTATTACAGCGCGCCGCACATCGTCGGCGCGATCGTCGTCTTCCGCCTGTATTATTACGTGATCCCGCTGTTCCTGGCCGGCACCTTGTTCGCAGGGAATGAGATCTTCCTGCGCGGCGGCGGCATGCTGCGCCACGTCGGCAAACTGCCCGCCATCCAGGCGATGGGCCGCTGGAGCGAGCCTGATTTCGCCGTCACCGCCGCAACCGGCGCGGTCGGGCTGTGCGGCGTTCTGATGCTGTGCCTGGGTGTGCTGGCGCCGACGACGGATGTAAGTTGGATCGACCCCGATTATGGCGATATCGCCAGCCAGGCGGGGCAGTTCGTGCCATCATTGATCGGCGCGGGGCTGGTGCTGCTGGCGGTGGGGCTGTCGCACCGGGTCAATCTGGCCTGGACCTTGACGATTATTCTGCTGATCGTCGGCGCGGCCTTCGCGGCGACGCAGGAAAGCCGGATGTGGGTGGTTGGCATGCTGTCGCTGACCACGTTGCTTCTGGCCCCGTTCCGCGCCTGCTTCTACCGTCATGCGCGCCTGCTGTCCGGCTCCTTGGATCCGTCCATCGGGCTGTCGCTGGCGGTTCTGGTCGTCTGTCTGATGGCGCTGGCGGTCACGCGGTCGCACACGCATCTTCTGCAGAACAACGCATTCTGGGCGGTGATCCTGTCCAACCAGATTGCCAATTCCGTGCGCCTGACGGTGGCAATCGCCATGCTGCTGGGACTGAGTGCGATGTGGCTGCTGCTGCGCCCGGGCCGGGTGCGCTATCTGGCGTGGGACGACAGCGCCAAGGCGCTGCTGCGGGTGTTCAGCGGCGACATCCAAGCGTATCACGGCGCCGACGGCGTCGTGCTGGGGGAAGCGGAATCGTCCGCCATCGTGTTCCGTCGCTGCGGCCGCGTTCTGGTGGGCCTGGGCGATCCGGTGGGCGAAGAAAGCGATCGGGTCTCGGCCGTATGGCGGCTGCGCGACCTCGCTCGGCAGGATGGGCTGGATGCCGCCGTTTGGCGGGCCGGCGCCGATCTGCTGAAAGTTTACGGCGATCTTGGTCTCACGGCATTGCCGCTAGGCGACGATGGTCTGCCGATGGCCGAATTCGCCGGCGACACGCCACCGGTGCGGCACTACCTGGTCTGCCAGGCAGAGCGTGATTTGCACCTGCTGCTGCCCTTGCTGCCGGCGCTGTCACGGGCCGAGACTGCCTGACATGGAGACGGTGCCGGTGCTGCTTGCCACCGCTGGCGCCCTGCTTGCCGCTGTTTTCGCCGCCTGTGCCTGCCTGATCGCGCTGCGTCAGGCGCGCGGCCAGCAGGTGACCCGGCTGCTGCTGGAGCAGATCCAGGCCGCGCAGCGCGCCGAGGCCGAAACCACGCGGGCAAGCGTGCGTGCCGCCGAGACGGCCTCAGCAGAGCGCAGTGCCGCGATCAAGGGTGGGCAGGATGTGGCGGCGGAACAGATGCGCACCGCACTGGTGGAAGGGCTGTTGCGCACCGCGGGCCATACGACGGAGCAGTTCGAGACCGTGCGGCAGTTGCTCGATGCCAAATTGCGCGAACTGCGCGAGAGTAATGACGCGCGTCTGGCCGACATCCAGAAGACGGTGAACGAGCAGTTGCACGCCGCGGTCGAAAAACAGATGGGCGAAAGCTTCAACCGCGTGATCGACCAGTTTGCCGCCGTGCAGAAGGCAATGGGCGATGTGCAGGCCGTCACGGCGCAGATCGGCGACATTCGCCGCCTGTTCAGCAACGTCAAGACCCGTGGCGGTTGGGGGGAGGCGCAGGTCCGCGCCATGCTGGACGACATCCTGCCCCCTGGCGCCTATGAAACCAACCGCCGGGTGCGGCTTGGCAGCGATGAGGCGGTGGAGTTCGCCGTGATCATGCCGATGCGCGGCGAACAGCGCCCGATCCTGCCGATCGATGCGAAATTCCCCGTCGAGGACTACGAACGTTTGCTCGCCGCCTCGGAAGCCGGGGATCAAGACGCCGAACGGGCGGCGACGAAAGGACTGGAACGGCGCGTGCGGGACGAGGCGAAGAAGATCGCCAGCAAGTATATTGCGCCGCCGGTCACGGTAGAATTCGCCGTGCTGTACCTGCCGACGGATGCGCTTTATACCGAGGTGGCCCGCATTCCCGGCCTGATCGACGAAATCGGCCGCAAAAGCCGGGTTCTGGTGATGGGGCCGACGCTGTTTCCGGCGCTGCTGCGGACCATCCACCTTGGTTTCGTGACCCTGGCGCTAGAGCACAAGGCGGACCAGATCCGCGACCTTCTGGGTGCGACACGAACCGAGATGGTGAAGATGGACAAGGTGTTCGATCGTCTGGCAGCGCAGGCAGGGCGCATGAGCTCGGCGATCGAGGCCGCGAAGCTGCGCACGCGCGCCATGGGCCGCGTGCTGAAGGGCGTGGAGCAGGTCGATGCCGAAAAAGCCGCATCCTTGCTGTCGTTGGATGCGATATCACTGGCCGATGATCCGGCGGAGTCCGTCGACGATTCAGAGGATTAACGTCCGTTCCTGCCATGTAACCTTGAGCAGCTTGAGGCTGCGTGGACAAAAATCACAATTATGTTCGCCAATCTGGCGGTTTCCGGCGATTTGCCATGGTCGAACGGCGTTAGTGGTCGTATAGTGAAGCGCCGTTTCGTTGGGCTTGATGACCAGTATGCAATGCCGTCAAAGCTTGTTATGCTCAGGTTGGTAGGCACGTGAAAGCGGCAGCAGACTGGCGGGGGGAGTGCGCGCAACTTCGTCCGTTTCGACCAACGCGTATGAAGATAGGGACGATTTTCCGTTGAATATGACCAACCGCGGCCGCGGACGCCCCAGCCGGCGGCGCGGCTTCGATGATGACTTTGCCTTCGATCGTGCTCCGCCGGGCGACATGCCGCGGACCCCACCATCGTGGCCCTCCTCCGCGGGTTTCGGCCCCGAACATGACGCGTCCGTGAAGTGGTTCAACCCGGAAAAGGGTTTCGGCTTCGTGGCACTGTCTGACGGGTCTGGCGATGCATTCCTGCATGCCAACACGCTCAACCAATCCGGACACAATGCGGTCTCCCCCGGTGCAACCCTGCGGGTGCGCATCGGCCAGGGGCAGAAAGGCCGCCAGGTGTCTGAAGTGCTGTCGGTCGACGAAAGCACGGCGACGCCGAATGCCGGTCGTTCCGCTGGTGCGCCGCGTGGCGCCGCTGGCGGCTTCGGTGGTGGCGGCGGCGGCTTCGGCGGCGGTGGCGGCGGCGGCGGTGGTTTTGGCGGTGGTGGCGGCGCTCCGCGTCGCGGCGCCCCGACCGGCCCCTCGGTCGAGATGCAGGGCACCGTCAAGTGGTACAACGCCACGAAGGGCTTCGGCTTCGTCGCCCCGGCCGAGGGTGGGAAGGACGTGTTCGTGCACGCCTCCGCCCTGCAGCGCGCCGGTGTCATGGGCCTGGCCGAAGGGCAGACCATCTGGATGGATGTCGTCCAAGGCGCCAAGGGACCGGAAGCGGCCTCGATCCGCACGGATTGATCCGCTTGCTCGTCTGAATGCTTGAAGAGACCCGAGGCGGATCATACCGCGCTCGGGTCTTTTTCGTTTCCGCCAAGGCACAGGAACCCAGTATGGCCGCAACCGCCCCAACCGTCGCCGTCATCGCCCCCGGCATGATGGGCAGCGGCGTCGCCACCCGCCTGACGGCGCATGGCTGCACCGTCTACAGCCTGCTTGCAGACCGCTCCGCCGCCAGCCGGGAACGCGCGGCCAAAGCGGGGATGCAAAATGCGTCGCTGGATCGGATCGCGGCGTGTGACATCATCCTGTCCATCGTCCCGCCGGGGGAGGCCGTCGGTCTGGCCGAGAAACTCGCCCCGGCCCTGCGGGCGGCGGACCGCAAGCCGATCTACGTCGATTGCAATGCCATCAGCCCGCAGACGGTGGCGGTGATCGATGAGATCATCCGCGCAACCGGTGCGACCTTCGTCGATGGCGGCATCATCGGGCCGCCGCCGGTGCCCGATTCCAGCAAAACCCGCCTGTATGTCTCGGGGCCCGCCGCCGAACGGGTGACGGTGCTAGGGGCGTTCGGCCTGTCGGTGCCGGTGCAACCGGGGCCGGTGGGGGCGGCCTCGGCCATGAAAATGTCCTATGCGGGCATCACCAAGGGGTTCACCGCCTTGGCCGCGGCCATGATGCTGGCGGCGACGCAAGCGGGGACGGCGGATGCGCTGCTGGCCGAAATGGCCGTCAGCCAGCCGGCCTTGCTGCGGTGGCTGACTACGCAGATGCCGAAAATGCCCGCCAAAGCGTATCGCTGGGTCGCCGAAATGGAGGAAATCAGCACCTTCATCGGCACCGACGGCGTGGGCGCCCCGTTCTACACCGTCGCGGCCGATGTCTATACCCGCATCGCCCAGGATTTTGCCGACACCGGGCCGGCTTGCGCGGCCTTGACCGCGTTCTGCACCAAGGCCGCGAAACTGCCATAGCCTCCCGCCCGCGCCTTACGTCCGCGCCTTACGTCCGCGCCTCCGGCCCGGGTGCTCACGGACGCGACTTCCGCCCCCGCCGTCCGCCCCCGCCTTACGTCCGCGCCGTCCACCCCCGCCTCCCACCCGGGGCGCTCACGGACGCGCATCGCGTGCGCGCATGATGGGCGCGCATGATCGGCACGCATGATCGGACGCATGATGGGTGCGCGGTGAAAACCCCAAGCATCGGTCGCGTGGGCAACGTCCAGGCGGCGCATGCTGGGCGGGCGGCAAATCCGGCGATTTCAGCCGAATGTTGCGGCTGGTTCCGGCAAGCCGAGCGTGGTGGCGGCAATGCTTTACAGTAGCCGGAATTGTCCGGCGGGACTATTCTTGCGGCCAATCCACGGGAAAGGCTGCACGGGCCTGTCCCTGGCAGCACACCCCAGGGCTTGTCCCAGGGGACGCTCCCCGCGCCAATCGATCAAAGGATTCACGCAGATGTCCGATACTGTTCAGGGGCTTGGTTACCGCCACATCACGGCAAAATGGGGTTGGTTCGTCGCCCTTGGGATCGTGTTGGTGCTCGTCGGCCTGTTTGCGCTGATCGATACCGTCGCCTTCACCATCGCCAGCGTCATCTTCATCGGCGCGATGATGGCGGTGGGCGGCATCTTCCAGATCGTGCATGCCTTCGTGACCAAGACCTGGGGATCTTTCTTCCTCAACCTGCTGATGGGCATGCTCTACACCGCCGGCGGCTTCCTGATCATGGATGAGCCGGCCGAAGGCTCGGTCATCATCACCTTGTTCCTGATCGTCGCCATGGTGATGGGCGGGGCGATGCGCATCGTCATCGGCTTGCGGCATCGGGAGTTGCAGGGCTGGTGGCTGTTGGTCCTCGGCGGTCTGGTCAGCGTCGTGGTGGCTCTGATGCTTTATGCCATGATGCCCTGGTCTGGCCTGTGGGTGCTGGGCACATTGATCGCGGTCGAGTTGCTGTTCCATGGCTTCACCTGGATCCAGTTCGGCCTGTCTTTGCGCCGGCACGGTGCCGCCGGCTAGGCGCGTCGCGCACCGCCAGCCGGTCGCTTGTAGCAATCCCGCCTGAAACCGCCGCCGGTGTCTGACGTCCAGGCACCGGCGGCAAACGGGCGCAGCCACGCCCGCATCGCCCCGTGCCCACCGCCCCGTGCCCACCGCCCCGGGCGGTATCAGGCGTGTCGGCCGTTCGCCCCGAACGCGACCTCGCGCGCCGGTGCCTCCGCTTCCAGCGTGACAAACCGGTCCCCCTGCCAGATTTCGATCGGCCCGTAGGGTATCGTGCGGCGTGCGGCACCGACGGCCGCATCATCGTCCTCACACTGGAAATTCACGCCGTGCGACATGATGCTGTTTTGCTTGTCCAGCCGGTAAACGCGGTAGAGTTTCATGGCACACAACTCCCGTTAACCTTCCTGATCGCAGGCCGCCGTCTTCTGCCTTAGCCAATCGTTTCGGCGCGTGATGACGGATCGGTGCAATCACCCCGTGACCCGGGCGCCCTAAGGCGACCGCGACCCGCCGTTGATCGTGCCGAATGTGATTTCCGTGCCATCCCACAGCACGATAGTCTCGTCGTCCGCGCCATAGCGCCGCACCCAGCGCGGCAACAGGGAGGTCGCGATAGGGCCGCCTGCAATCGTGGCGGCCGCGACGGGATAATCGGCAAGATCGACTCGCATGCCGCAGAGCGCGCCACCGGTGCGCGGGGTGCGAGACGCGGCCGATCGGCGGAGGGGGACGCCGGACGGCAGCCCTGCTGCTGCGCGCTGGCTACGCGACTTGGCTTGAACCATCTTGCGCACATCCATCTCCCTGTCGCGGTGCGGACGAAGATTTTATGTTGATGCATGGATCGGCACGGTTATGCGTTTTTGTTACTCGCGTAATATATCGCATAAACATCTGTATAAAAGACTGAAATACCTCGTAAATTATATTAATTATCACCATATTAAGGCTGTTTTCGAGATCGATGCGAATACCATATGATTTGAATTAAAATCATTTGATACAATGGTGCCGCCACCATTCATCGCTGCCGTTCATCGCCGCCGTTCTCCAGGCACGCCGTTCCGGCCGCCTCGCACGCGCCGACAGGCTCCGCCCAAAGACGGAGACCCGCGCCCACACAACGCCAGCGCGGGTGGCTACATGGTGCCGGACAGAGAATTTCGCGTTGAACGGGCGGGGGAGGAGGCATCGCGCTGCGTGCCAGGAACCGGGATGGTGGAGCTGAGGGGAATCGAACCCCTGACCTCCTCATTGCGAACGAGGCGCTCTCCCAACTGAGCTACAGCCCCATCGCCGGTGCGAGGGGCGCTTAATGATGGCAGTCATGTCGGAAGTCAAGCGATGTTCGATGCGATTTTCGCCGTGTGCGCCAGCGCCTTGGCGCATCCCTGCCAGCGCCTTTGCGCATCGCTGTCGCCGTCTTGGCGCATTCCGGCCAGTGCCTTACGCCAGTGTGCCTTACGCCACAGTGTGCCTTGCGCCAGTGTGCCTTACGCCAGTGCCTTGCGCCGGACCGGGCCGCAGCGAACCTCGTGGCGGGTCAGTCGCGCGCCGACAGGGTTTCGAACACGTCGCCCACCGGCAGCAGCCCTTGGATATGGCGGCGGTGCCACAATGCGTAGAACAGCAGTTTCCAGGCGGCGAAACCGTGCCGCCAGCGGCTGATATTGCGAAACAAAGCTTCCACCCGGTCCGGATAGGCTATTTCCGCCACGCCCGGTTGGGATGCCACCAAGCGTCCAAGCCTATCGCCCTGGCCTTTGATCCAGGCACCGACGGGCACCGTGAAGCCGGTTTTCGGCGCGAAGGGCTGTGCTGCCGGCAGGTTCTGCGCCAACCATTGCCGCAGGATCCATTTGCCCATCTTGCCGTGCAGTTTCAGGTGGTCGGGCAGCCGGTAGGCCGCCGCCATGATGCCCGAATCCAGGAACGGCGTCCGCCCTTCCACGCCATGCGCCATCATGCAGCGATCCAGTTTCAGCAGCAGATCATGCGCCAGCCAATCGGCCATATCCGTCGCCTGAGCGGCCATCAGCGCGGAGCGTCCGCCAGCGCCGGCGCGTGCTTCCGCCCCCGCGATCCCATCCCGCCAGGTCTGCGGCCGGTTGCGCAGCACCGGGACCTTATCGAAGCTGCCGCCCGCCCACATCGTCTTCCCGCCGAGCCACCAAGGCATGATCGCCCGCCGATAGCGGTCATAGCCGGCGAAAATCTCATCCCCGCCCTCACCGGTCAGCACCACCTTCACGTCCTGCGCAGCTCGGCGAGCCAGGAACCATGTCGGGATGATGGCGTAATCCATGGTCGGATCGTCCATGGTGGCGACGATTTCCGGCAGATGACGCCAGACCATTGCCTCGGTCACCTCGATCGCCTCATGCTTGGCGCCGACGGCGCGGGCGATGGCGGCGGCCTGGGCGCGCTCATCGACGGCGCCAGGGGCGTCGAAGCCGGCGGTGAAGGCCAGCACCGGCTGTGCGTTCAGCCGCGACATCAGGGTGATCAGCACGGCGCTGTCGATGCCGCCCGATAGGAACATGCCATAGGGGACGTCGGCGCGCTGATGCAGGTCGACGCTTTCCGTCAACGCCCGATCCAGCCGTTGCAGGGCGTCGTGTTCGCTGATTGTTTCAGGTGGGCTGGCGGGAATCGCGTCGAGTCGCCGCCGCTCCACCACGCGGCCATCGGCGCAGCTGACGGTTTCCCCCGGCAGCAGGCGTTGGATGCCGGGAAAGATCGTCTCGGCGCCGGTGGTGAACTGAAGTTGCAGCAGTTCTTCCACCGCAGCGGGGCGCAGGGCGCGCGGCACCAGCCCCGATTCCAACAAGGCCTGGGCTTCCGAAGCGAAGGCGAGTCCGTCTTTGATCTGCGCGAGATAGAGCGGTTTGATGCCGAACGGATCGCGCGACAGCGTGACGCTGCGCTTGGCCCGGTCATGGATGGCGATGCCGTACATGCCGCGCAGCGCCCCTGCATAATCCGCCCCGTCGCGCAGCCACAGGTGCAGTGGCGGCTCGCAGTCACTGTTGGTGGCGAATGCCACGCCGGGCAGGGAGGCGCGGAGTTCGCGATAATTGTAGATCTCGCCATTCGCCACCAAGGCGGCGGTGCCGGCGAATAGCGGCTGGTCGCCGGTTTGCAGGTCGATGATGGCGAGTCGGTTGTGCAGCAGCGCGACGCGGCTGACCACGGTATGCCCGGCGCCGTCGGGGCCGCGATGATGCAGCGCGCCGATCAGCGACGCCAGAACGCCGGGGTCTGGCTGTGGGCTGTCGGCGTTGAGGATCAATCCCGCAATGCCACACATTATATGATATGCGTTCTCATCGGATCCGCGTCCTTTCGGCTGACCGCGCCGCACCGATAGCGTCTGGCGCCGGCTGCGTCGATGAAAGGTTTGGCCAAGCGCGGTTTTGTGACCGGAGGCGTCGCGTGGGCTAAGCCCGACTGGGGCTGTGCCGGCGGATGGTGTGCGGCGGCGGCTCTGCTGGTCGCTGTCGCGCGGGTCTTCGTCCGGTTAAGACGCCCATTTGGCATCGCGTGGACGTGCCGGAAGGCAGTCATGCGATGATGTTTCGCCTGATCTGCGGCGCTTAACAGGATGATGATGATTTTCCCTGCTTGACTCGCCGTCGGGTGGCTTCTAGACATCGCGCCCTCGGCCGACCTCGGGTTTCCCGCGTGGTCTGGTCGCTGGTTCGCAGGCATATGTCGCATGCGGTGCCGCCCGATGCAGATCGGGCTTAGGCCGCAGGCATAACCAACCCGCGGGATGGACCTTTGGTCCTGCACCCGTGGGCTGTCATGTTACCAGCGGTCGGCTCCGCAACCCCGGCGACGCACCGGATTGAAGGATAGAGACAAGGCGCATGCCGACGATCAACCAGCTCATCGCCAAGGGGCGCGAGCCGCAAAAGACCCGGAACAAGGTTCCGGCTTTGCAAGGCTGCCCGCAGAAGCGCGGCGTATGCACCCGCGTTTACACCACGACGCCGAAGAAGCCGAACTCGGCCCTTCGTAAGGTGGCCAAGGTTCGTCTGACGAACGGCTACGAAGTCGTGAGCTACATTCCCGGCGAAGGCCATAATCTGCAGGAACACTCTGTGGTTCTGATCCGCGGCGGTCGCGTGAAGGACTTGCCGGGCGTTCGCTACCACATCCTGCGTGGCGTTCTGGACACCCAGGGCATCGCCAAGCGTCGTCAGCGCCGCTCGCTGTATGGCGCGAAGCGTCCGAAGTAAGGGGTCGATCCGATGTCACGTCGTCACAGCGCCGCAAAGCGCGAAATCCTGCCGGACGCAAAGTTCGGGGACGTCGTTCTCAGCCGTTTCATGAACGCGCTGATGTATGACGGCAAGAAGTCCACCGCCGAGGGCATTGTTTACAGCGCCCTCGATGTTCTGAAGCGTCGGGGTGGCCAGCAGGCCGATCCGGTGCGGATGTTCCATGAGGCGTTGGATAACGTAAAGCCGGCTGTCGAAGTCCGCTCTCGCCGTGTTGGCGGTGCCACCTACCAGGTGCCCGTCGAAGTGCGGGCGGAGCGGCGTCAGGCCCTGGCCATTCGCTGGATCATCGACGCTGCCCGTAAGCGCGGTGAGAACACGATGCAGGACCGGCTATCCAATGAGCTGCTGGATGCGGTGAACAACCGTGGCTCAGCGGTGAAGAAGCGTGAAGACACCCACCGGATGGCCGAAGCCAACAAGGCCTTCAGCCACTACCGCTGGTAAGCACAGGTTTAACTCAACGGATCCGCTGCGGGATCGACGGAGAACACGATGGCTAAGGCGAAGTTTGAACGGAACAAGCCGCACTGCAATATCGGCACGATCGGCCACGTTGACCATGGCAAGACGTCGCTGACCGCGGCGATCACCAAGGTGCTGGCTGAGACGGGCGGTGCGACGTTCACGGCTTATGATCAGATCGACAAAGCGCCGGAAGAAAAGGCGCGCGGCATCACCATCTCGACCGCGCACGTCGAGTATGAGACGGAAAACCGCCACTACGCACACGTCGACTGCCCCGGCCACGCTGACTATGTGAAGAACATGATCACCGGCGCCGCGCAGATGGACGGCGCGATCCTGGTCGTGTCCGCGGCCGACGGCCCGATGCCCCAGACGCGTGAGCACATCCTGCTCGCCCGTCAGGTCGGCGTGCCGGCGCTGGTCGTGTTCCTGAACAAGATGGACATCGCCGACCCCGAGCTGGTGGAACTGGTCGAACTCGAAGTGCGCGACCTGCTGTCCTCCTACAACTTCCCGGGCGACGATATCCCCATCATCAAGGGTTCGGCGGTGTGCGCTCTGGAAGGCAAGCAGCCGGAAATCGGCCACGAAGCCATCCTGGAGCTGATGCGCGAAGTCGACCGCTACATCCCGCAGCCGGAGCGTGCGCTGGATCGTCCGTTCCTGATGCCGATCGAAGACGTGTTCTCGATCTCGGGCCGCGGCACGGTGGTGACCGGGCGCGTTGAGCGCGGCATCGTGAAGGTGGGTGAGGAAGTCGAGATCGTCGGCATCAAGGCGACGGTAAAGACGACCGTGACCGGCGTTGAAATGTTCCGCAAGCTGCTGGAATCCGGCCAGGCCGGCGACAACATCGGCGCCCTGCTGCGTGGCACCAAGCGTGAAGACGTCGAGCGCGGCCAGGTTCTGGCCAAGCCCGGCACGATCACGCCGCACACGAAGTTCAAGGCGGAAGCCTACATCCTGACGAAGGAAGAAGGTGGCCGTCATACCCCGTTCTTCACCAACTACCGTCCGCAGTTCTACTTCCGCACGACCGACGTGACGGGCGTGGTGAACCTGCCGGAAGGCGTGGAAATGGTGATGCCGGGCGATAACGTTTCCATGGACGTGGAACTGATCGCGCCAATCGCGATGGATGACGGCCTGCGCTTCGCGATCCGCGAAGGTGGTCGTACCGTCGGCGCGGGCGTGGTCGCGTCAATCACGGCCTAGCATTACGAACGGCACCGGCGCCCTTCCGTCTAACGGGCGGGGGGCGCCGGGTTTCGTTTCGGCGGGAAGATACAAGAGCGAACGATGGACAATCAGAATATCCGCATCCGTTTAAAGGCCTACGATCACCGCGTGTTGGACAACAGCACGAAGGAAATCGTCAACACGGCCAAGCGCACGGGTGCGCGGGTCCGCGGACCGATCCCGCTGCCGACGCATATCGAGCGGTTTACCGTCAACCGGGGGCCGCACGTTGACAAGAAGAGCCGCGAGCAGTTCGAAATTCGGACGCATCGCCGCTTGTTGGATATCGTGGAACCGACCCCGCAGACGGTGGACGCGCTGATGAAGCTCGACCTCGCCGCCGGCGTGGATGTTGAGATCAAGATCTAAGCCATGGCGCAATCACTCCGCACCGGTCTGCTAGCCAAAAAGCTCGGCATGACCCGAATCTTCAAAGACGATGGCACGCATGTGCCCGTCACCGTGCTGTATCTGGATCAGGTGCAGGTTGTCGCGGCCCGTACAGTCGAAAAGGATGGCTACACCGCCGTCCAACTTGGCTACGGCAAGGCGAAGGTGAAGAACGTCTCCCAGCCGATGCGCGGCCACTTTGCCAAGAACAAGGTGGAGCCGAAGAAGAAGCTGGTTGAATTCCGCGTCGACGCGGATGCCGTTCTCGAGCCTGGCTCGACGCTGTCTGCGGCGCATTTCGTCGCCGGCCAGAAGGTCGATGTCTGCGGCACGTCGAAAGGTAAGGGCTTCGCCGGTGGTATGAAGCGCTGGAACTTCGCCGGCTTGGAAGCCTCGCACGGCGTGTCGATCAGCCATCGGTCGCTGGGCTCCACCGGTAATCGTCAAGATCCCGGTAAGACGTTCAAGAACAAGAAGATGGCCGGCCATCTCGGTCAAGAACGTATCACGACGATGAACCTGGAAGTTGCGGCGGTGGACGCCGAACGCGGCCTGATCATGATCAAGGGCGCGGTTCCGGGCTCTAAGGACAGCTACGTGCTGGTGCGGGACGCTGTGAAGCGTGCACGTCCGGCCGACGTGGCCTATCCGGCGGCTTTGATCGAAGCGCCGGCGGCCTGAGGGAACAACGATGCAAGTCGATATCATCACTCTGGAGAACGCGCCGGCCGGTACAGCCGAACTGCCGGATGAGTTCTTCGCCGCGACGCCGCGCAAGGACATCATGGCGCGCGTCGTTCACTGGCAGCTGTCCAAGCGGCGCGCCGGCACGCATAAGGTGAAGGGTGTGGCGGAAGTCTCCGGCACGACCAAGAAGCCGTATAAGCAGAAGGGCACGGGTAACGCCCGTCAGGGTAGCATGCGCTCGGTGCAGTTCCGCACCGGTGGCGTCGCCCATGGCCCGGTCGTGCGCTCGCATGAATACAGCCTGAACAAGAAGGTCCGTCGTCTGGGCCTGATCTCGGCGCTGTCGTTGAAGGCGGCTGATCAGAAGCTGGTGGTGCTGGACGCCGCCGCGGCGGACGCCAAGACGGGCGCGCTGGCCAAGAAGATCAAGGCGCTGGGCTGGTCCTCGGCACTAATCATCGACGGCACGGTGGACGAGGGCTTCCTGCGCGCAAGCCGCAACATCCACAAGCTAGATGTGCTGCCGACGATCGGGGCGAATGTTTACGACATTCTGCGCCATGACGTGTTGGCGATCACCGCCGCCGGGCTCGAAGGCCTGAAGGCGCGCCTGAGCGGCAAGGTTGCCGACGCGACAGGAGACGCAGCATGACCGCGGCGCTGAAGAAGCCTTTGGCGAAAGAGGCGATGTACGAAATCATTCGTGCGCCGCTGATCACCGAAAAGATGACGATTTTGTCGGAGCGGAACCAGTTCGGTTTCCGCGTGTCCATCGGCGCCACCAAGCCGCAGATCGCGGCAGCGGTGGAATCGCTGTTCAACGTCAAAGTGCTGGCGGTGAACACGATCCTGCAGAAGGGCAAGACGAAGCGTTTCCGCGGCCGTCCCGGTGTCCGTTCGGACATCAAGAAAGCCATCGTGACCCTGGCGCCTGGCCAGACGATCGACTTCACCACGGGGCTCTGAGACCATGGCACTGAGGCAATATAACCCGGTCACTCCCAGCCTTCGCGGCACGGTGCTGATCGACCGGTCCGAGCTCTGGAAGGGCAAACCGGTCAAGGGCCTGGTCGAAGGCCAGACGAATACCGGCGGGCGCAACAATCACGGCCGCATCACCAGCCGCTTCCGTGGCGGCGGGCACAAGCAGGCCTATCGCGTCGTCGACTTCAAGCGTCGCAAGTTCGACGTGCCGGCGGTGGTGGAGCGTCTGGAATACGACCCCAATCGCACCGCGTTCATTGCCCTGATCAAGTATCAGGACGGCGAGCTGGCCTACATTCTGGCGCCGCAGCGCCTGAAGGTCGGCGATCCGGTCATCGCCAGCGCTCGCGCTGACATCAAGCCGGGCAATGCGATGCCGATGGCCGCCATTCCGGTCGGCACGATCATCCACAACATCGAGATGAAACTCGGTGCCGGTGGCAAGATCGCGCGTTCGGCCGGCACCTACGCCCAGCTCGTCGGCAAGGACGCCGGTTACGCCCAGATCAAGCTGATGTCGGGCGAACTGCGCATGATCCGCGCCGAGTGCATGGCCTCCATCGGTGCCGTGTCCAACCCCGACAACATGAACCAGAAGCTCGGCAAGGCTGGCCGCATGCGCTGGTTGGGTTTCCGTCC
>Ga0164297_10001198_pt1 | contig 28152 bp, 29 predicted proteins | sample GEODES058metaG_FD_113539 | JGI IMG/M metagenome (GOLD analysis project Ga0164297, IMG submission 113539) | Dystrophic lake water microbial communities from Trout Bog Lake, Wisconsin, USA - GEODES058 metaG | ecosystem: Environmental > Aquatic > Freshwater > Lake | place: USA: Trout Bog Lake... | reverse complement strand
CTCACGGTACCGCGGCGCACACCGGTCGAGCTCAGGGAGCGCCAAGGATCTCGTTTCGTCGGCGGTCAGCCTCTTCAGCGGAGAGGTGACCCGAGCGCTGGAGCTCGGCGATCTCCTCGAGGCGACCGTGACGGACGGCGGCCATCGACCCGCTCACCGCCGGCGTGCCCCGAGGGGGCGTGGGATCACCCTCGGTGACGATGCGAACTGGAGGCATCGAGGCACCCGGCATCGCAGGCAGGGGCGACTCGATGGGTGTGCCCCCTCCGGCATTGCCGTCTCTGGCCTTGAGGAGCAGTCGACTGAACGCCTGGGGCTTCGGAATGTCCTCGACGATGACGCCTGGGCCCCCCACCACCTCAAGGAGCAGATCTCCTCGACCGACCATGCGATCACGAAGGCGCCGGGTGACCTGGACGTCGATGATCCGGTCGAGCGAGACCTGATCCGTCCTCCGGCCCAAGACGCCGTCGACCACCAGCACCCGTTCGGTCGTCAACACCACCGTCCGGCGTCGCCAGGCGGCGAATCGCCTCAAGAGGAGCAGCACCGGAATCGCCACCAGGACGGCCGCAACGACCGTTCGGATCGACGCGGTCCCCACGTGGATGTTGGTGTGCAGCTCGATCGCAGCTCCGATCGCCACGAGCACAAGGACCGTCGGGGCGAGCAATGGCGTCACCGATGTTCTCACCGAGACCACGACGTGCTCGTCGGCACCGAAGTCTTTTCGCGCCAGTCCCACCTCGTCCGATGGTACCGGCGACCCCTCAGTCCTTTCAGCATCTCTGAGTTCGACCGATTTGCATACCGTGAATACAATCCCCCGCTGTGCTGATCCGCCGTCCTCTCCGCATGCTTGCCTGCGCCATCTCCCTGGTGCTCGTCAGCACCTTGCTCACCACCCTCCCGCACCTCGCCTCACCGGCGGCGGCGGATGGACCAGCCCCCTGCTCCGCCGGCACCCCTCCCTTCGCCTATCGGGGCTTCTGTGCCTCGTACAACGGCAACAACACGTTCTATGGGTCCTATGGTCTCGGCTTCCCGACGCCGCTCGGCTGGGCGCTGTGCGCGTTTCGAGCCGGAGGTGGTGGGTCGTACCCGGCCCCGGGCTACGGCTATGTCCTCACCGGCCCTCCCTCTGGCGTCGACACCGCCGCGCTCGATCCGCTCGGCTACGCCTTCTCCCGAGCGGATGTGGAGGGGTTCTGGAACGGCTCACCGGGCCGATTCACGGCCGACCAAGCCGCCGTGGCAGCAAAGCTTCTCTACGACGCCGTGGCGTGGCACATGAGCGTCCCAAGCATGGACCCAGGCGTGAGCGCGGCGTACGTCACCTTGTTCGGCTGGGAACTCACCGCCATCGGCGCGACCAGTGCCCCGAACATCACCGTGGCGCTTGCCGGCGGTGGATCGACCTTCACCTCGACCGCCACCATCGACGTCTCAGTGTGGTTCCCCGGGTCGAATCGCGGCGTGAGCGACGCCGGCGTCATCCTCGGCCTCACGAACGCCACGTTCACCGCCACTGGATCGACGACGGGTGCGCTCATCACCGACGCCACCGGTGCCGGCTCCGTCGGCATCAAGGCCTCCGGCACAGGTCCTGTGACCGTCACCGTCGAAGCTGCTGCTCGGGTGGGTCAACCAGGCCTCCTCTTCTATCGTCCGACCCAGCACGTCCTTGACGCCCAGACCATCGTCGCCGGCGCCGCTCCCACGACGGCGTATCGCTCGGCCACCTTCACGTCCTTGGCGCCGCCACCAGCCACCGGCACGATCTCCGTCGTCAAGGCAGGCGATGACACCGCCTACTGGCCGATCTCGGGAGCCGTCTTCAATGTCATCGCTGGCACCACCGTGATGGACTCGCTCGTCGTCCGAGATGATGGCACCTCCGCAGCTTCCGGCCCTTTGCCTCCTGGTCCGTACGTTGTCCGGGAGATCTCGGCTCCTCCGGGCTACGGGCTTGCTCCCGACCAGCTGGTGACTGTCGTCGCAGGAGCCAACACGGTGGCGTCCTTCACCGGTGCCGCAGCGGACCGCGCCATCCCAGCCACGCTCACCTTGCACAAGGTCAGTGCGACGAGCGGCGCACCCCTGGGTGGGGCCGTGCTCGACGTCCGCTTCGACCCCACCAACACCGGCTCGTTCTCCGAAGACCTCGGGACATGCACCACTGATGCCGCAGGGGCATGCGTTCCGACGGGCAACGACGGTGCCGCGCTCCTTCCGGGGCGCTATCGGATCACCGAGATCGCCCCTCCCCCGGGGTACGCACTTGATCCACATGGACCGGTCGTCGTCATGCTCGGACCTGGCCAGGCTGGCCTGGTCCGCTTCGAAGATCCGCCGCTCGTCCCGCAGGGCTTCCAGAAGGAGGCCACGGGCAACGTCAATCCTTCAACCGTCCTGCTGTCGGGTGCGGTCATCGACGTCCGCGACACCCTCGACCACCTTGTGGCGACGTGCACCACCGACCCCCACGGGGCGTGCTCGACCGACGCCGTCTTGATCGATGGCAACCGCTACTGCTGGGATGAGGCCCAGGCTCCGCCTGGGCTGGCGGCTGGCGCCCGCGGCTGCTTCACCGCCTCCGTGGCAAGCGCCACGATCCCCATCGTCGTGCGCGACCCGGGACTGTACGTCGAGGTCGATGCGCGCAAGGTCTCGACAGCCGACCCGACGATCGGCCTGCCCGGGGCCGTCTTCGACTTCTACCGAATGGACTCGGGCGCCGGGCCCACCAACCCACAGCCCGCACCTGGTGCAGTGGTGCTCTCCGGTGGCACCTGGGTCGCCCGATCGGTGTCGGCAGCGAATGGTCTCGCACCGTCGTCGCTCCAGCTCCCGGGCTACGCCTATTGCATCATCGAGCATGCAGCGCCACCAGGCTTCGCACGCAACGCCACGCCGGTCTGCACGCAGGTCCTCGAGGGCGTCACCACCCAACCGCCAACGACGGTGACGATCAGCGTCGCCGATGTCGAGACCACGACGATGCTCTTTGTGGCCAAGACCAACACGACCCAACCGGGCACCGGCGTCCCAGGCGCTCGCTACGACCTCTACGTCCGAGAGCCCGCTCCCACCTCGACGCCGGCGACGCCCGACCCCTCCGCTCCAGTCCTTGCAGGGATGAGGTGGTACGCCGCGGGACTCACCAGCGCAACCGGCCACCTCTCGTTCGCCATCCCCCTCGGCTACCAGTGGTGCATCAAGGAGCGCAGCGCCCCAGCCGACTTCGTCCTCGATCAAGGGATCCACTGCACGGGGACCATCGATGCGCAGTCATCCGACTCGGTGAGGACGATCGCGGTGACCGAGACCCCATCACTCCTCGAGATCGACGGCTTCAAGTTCAACAGCGCTCACCCGGGCGAGGGCATCCCCGGAGCCTCGTACGCCTTGTTCGTCGATGGCCCGATGCCCGTCGGGTTCGTCGGCCCCACTCCTCCACCGGGAATGGACATCCCGAGCGGCATGGCGTTGTTCGCCACCGCAACCACCGATGCGACGGGGAACGTGCGCTTCTCGGTTCCCGCCGGATCGCGCTGGTGCCTCGAGGAGCTGGACGCCCCTGCGGGCTACCAGCTCGACCGAGGCCTTCACTGCACCGCCGTGTTGACCGCGAGCGTTCCCGGAACGGTGACCAACATCGCGCTGCCGGAGATCGGCGCGCTGGCCATCACTGGCGGTTCGATGCCAACCCCGATCGGGCTCGGGCTTGTCGGACTCGGCGTTGTCCTGCTCATCGTCGCGAGGCGTCGGCGTCCGACGCACCGCGACCACACCGGTGACGATGGCATGATCATGAGGTGAGCGCCGACACCACGATGGCTTCAAGATGAGCTCCAACCCTCGCGGTTTCGACCGGCTGGCACAGTCGATCGCCGAGCAGGTGGTCGGCCGCGTGATCGAGGCCATCGACATCAATGCGCTGGTTGCCAAGGTGGATGTCAATGCCCTGGTCGAGCGGATCGACGTCGAGCAGGTGGCCGCCAAGATCGATGTTGATGACCTCGTGGGCCGCGTCGACGTGGCGAAGATCATCGACAGGGTCGACGTGAACGAGATCGTCGAGCGCGTCGACGTCGACGCGGTGATCACTCGCGTCGACGTCGAGGGTGTCATCGAGCGGGTGAACGTCCAGCGCATCGTCGATGCCATCGACGTCAATGAGCTCGTCGCCCGCATCGACGTGAACGCTCTGATGGATCGAGTCGACGTCGAAGCCCTCACCGAACGCATCGACGTCGATGAGCTGGTCCAAAAGACCGAGCTGGGCTCGATCATCGCCCGCTCCACCACCGGCGTGCTCTCGGAGGGCCTCGACCTCATCCGAAGCCAAGGGGTCGGCCTCGATGACTTCTCGAACCGTTGGGTCAATCGGATCTTGCGTCGAAAGGGTGAGCTCCCCGTCGGGCCGCCATTGCTCACCGGGACCGCCGGCGCGCTCTCTGCCGGTCCGCTCACCATCGAGGCCACGGCGGAGCCACCCGCATGACCCAGCGCCCCGTCTCGCTCTCTCGTCAGGGCAACTACGCCGGTCCGATCAGCCGCCTCGTGGCCTTCGTGCTCGACATCGTCATCGGCTGGGTGGTGATGGTGTTGATCTTTGCCTCGGTGGACTTCGCCATCAGCCTGGTGATCGGCCGGGCGGTCAACCTTCGCCACATCCAGTACGTGGCGGCGGTCATCATCCCGCTGTGGTTCTTCCTCTACTTCGCCTACCAGTGGGCATTGAGCGGCAAGACGGTCGGCATGGCGATCTTTGGGATCCGCGTGATGACGGCCGAGGGTGCCGCCATCAAAGGTCGCCAGGCCTTCATCCGCACCTTGACCTTCCCGCTCTCCTTCCTCGTCTTTGGTCTGGGGCTGCTCGGGATCATCCTGCGCGTCGACCACCGGGCCTGGCACGACCGCTTTGCCTCCACGTGCGTGGTCTACGACTGGGATGCGCGCGCTGCACGACTTCGCTGGCTCGCCCGCCAGCAGGAGACCACACAGGTCCAGGCGTCGTCACCCGCACCCTGATCAGGGTGGGATCGTTCCCGACCTTGTAGGTTGTCGCCCAATCAACCCAGGGGGGGATCCATGGCATTCGTCATCGTCGAGCGACCGACCGAGCACACTGCGCTGGTCACGCTGAACCGGCCCGAGCGGATGAATGCCATGGCCTTCGACGTGATGGTCCCGCTTCGCTCGCAGCTCGAAGAGCTCAGCGATGACAACACGGTGCGCGCCGTCGTGCTCACCGGCGCAGGCAGCGGCTTCTGCTCCGGAGCGGATCTCGAAGATCCCGGCACCATCCCAGGGATCGACGGGCTTGGGCTCCCCTCGATCGCCCGACGCTCGATGGGGCTGCTCGAGGCGGTGATCCATGCCTTGCGCCGGATGAACCAACCCGTGATCGCGGCCGTCAACGGCGCCGCCATCGGAGGTGGCTTCTGTCTCTCCCTCGGCGCCGACATCCGACTTGCCTCGACCGAGGCCTACTTCCGGGCGGCGGGCATCAACAATGGGCTCACGGCATCGGAGCTGGGCTTGAGCTATCTGCTCCCACGAGCGATCGGGCAGAGCCGCGCGGCCGACATCATGCTCACCGGCCGAGACGTGGATGCCGAGGAGGCCAGCCGAATCGGGTTGGTCTCTTCCGTCGTCGAACCGGGGGAGCTCGTGGCTGCATCCGTCGCCATGGCCGAGCGCATCGCCGGCTTCTCTCATGCCGGCGTCGAGATGACCAAGCGCTCGCTGTGGTCGAGCCTCGATGCCTCCAGCCTGGAGAGCCACATGGAGGCCGAGGGGCTCGGTCAGCTCTTCTTGCGCCTCACCACCCAGAACTTCGAAGAGGCAATCAGGGCTCGACGCGACAAGCGCCCACCGAAGTTCGAGGCCTGAGGCGCGTCAACGGTTGCGGAGCTGGTGGGCAGCCATGTCGAGGTAGGCCCACAGGTCTGTCCGGTCGACCTCAGAGAGGTCGGCCTCATCTACCGCCACCTTCATGTGCTCGAGCCACGCATCTCGGGCTCGCTTGGTGATCTTGTAGGGGTCGTGCCGCATCCGCAGCCGAGGGTGCCCCCGCACCTCGGCATAGGTTGGCGGACCACCCCAGTACTGCGCCAAGAACAAGGCGAGATACTCCTTCGACTCGGTGAGGTCCTCGGGGTACATGGGACGGAGCAGCTCGTCAGTCTCGACGCCGTCATAGAAGCGGTCGACCAGGGTCCGAAAGAACGCGAGGCCGCCGACTCGGTCATAGAGCGTCTCTTCCATGGCGTTGACCGTACCGGGTCTTCCCTCGTCACCCGAGCACCGTCAGGTCTCGTAGACTCTTCGCCGTGCGGCATGCGCCCACCACCCCTGCGGGTGTAGCTCAATGGCAGAGCTCCAGCCTTCCAAGCTGGCTATGCGGGTTCGATCCCCGTCACCCGCTCTCCGAGAGACCGCGACCTGACGTCCTGCGAGTCCTGTCGCATCCGGCCTACCATTCCGCCATGGTCGCCCTCCCGCCGATCCCCCATGGCGTCGACGATGACGTGCTCGCTCGAGCGGCTGATGCGCTCACCACCACGGGGGGTCTCACGTTCGTGGTCGACGGTGACTCGATCACCTATCGGAGCCACGACGGGCGGATCCGAACCGAGATCGGCGGGGAGCAGGCCGACACCGTGGTGCGGCTGAGCACGACCGCGTGGGGTGATCTCGTGGGACAGATGCGCACCATCATCGGCCTGCTCCTCGGCGGTGACCTCGACATCGTGGTGGGCAGCTTTGAGCAGGTCGTCGACTGGGAGCCGATCCTTCGGTACCTCCACGCTGGCATCCCTCCCTACGACCCGACTCGCGCTGATCTTGGGGGGCGAGATCCGAGCGTCTCCTTCCCCGCCGATGCCGACGATGCTGAGCTGGCGGCCCAGCTGAGGACCATGGGCTACCTCCACGTCACCGGGGTCTTCAGCCCCGACGAGATGGCCGCCGCCAACCGAGAGATCGACCGGTTGGCCTCGATGGCGCAACGCGGGGACAACGAGTCGTGGTGGGTCACCAACGAGGATGGGAGCTCGGCGCTGTGCCGCTTGGTGTATGCCTCGCTCCGCTCGCCGGTGCTGGCGGCCCTTGAGCGCGACCCTCGGATCGCCCGACTCGGGACGCTTCTCGATCCGACCCTTGCCATCGCCCCAGATCGCATGGAGGGGGCGGCGGTGCTCCTGAAGGTGCCCGGCACCACCACCGGCCTCTCGAACATTCCCTGGCATCAAGATTGCGGGACTGGTGGGCATGCCATGTTCTGCCCCTCGGTTGCGGTGGGCATCCAGCTGACCGGTTCGTCGGCCGAGACCGGAAACTTGAAGGTCGTCCCTGGGAGCCATGGCCAATCCCTCAAGCTGGGCTGGGACGCTCGGGGAGAGGAGGTACCGGTGGTGAGCATCGACACCGAGCCCGGTGATGTGACCATCCACATCCAAGACGTCATGCACGCCTCGCCCCCGCCCACCGGTGCGGGCCTGCGGCGCACGATGTACGTGACCCACTATCCCCCGTCGCTCTGGGATCACATCGGGCCCGGGGAGGCGCTCAACGACTTGGTGAGGAACCGGACCGAGCAGGTAGACCAGCTGCACCGTTCGGTCTAGGGCGACCGGACCCCGGTTCATCTCGTCCGACCACCGTCGTCTGCAGCCCATGGCACCCCTCCCCCGTCGCCCTTCGAGGGGCAGGGTCCAGACCTCTCGGATCAAGGCCGTCGACCGGCGCATCTCACTTGCCGACCGGCTTCACGAGCACCAGGAGAGGCAGAGGGGACCACATGGCCGAGGGACTGTCATCCGCAGATCTGGCGGGCGAGATCTCGCGCCACAAGGCGCACTCATCGGGCCACGGAGCCGCCCATGAGGGTAACGATGGCCACAAGGCTCCCCGAAGCCACGACCGGACCCTCTCGATCGTCGAGGCAGTGATGCTGGCGATCGTCGCGCTGTTGGCCGCCTACACGGGCTACGCCTCGGCCAAGTGGAGCACCGAGTCGTCGGTCCGGCTCGCGAGCGCCTCCGCTGCTCGCACCGAGGCGAACCGAGCCACGCTCACGGCGCAGAACCAGCGCACGTTTGACTCCACCGCCTTCGACGCGTGGTTTACGGCGTACTTGGCCAACAACCCGTCAGCCGAGGCGGTCGCGCAGCGACGTTTCAGCCCTCGGATGCAGGTCGCCTTCAACGCCTGGATCGCACAAGACCCCTTCACCAACACCTCGGCGCCACCAGGGCCGACGTACATGCCGCAGTACCACCAGCCCGAGCTGGCGAGGGCCCAGATGCTCGACGCCCGTGCCTCGAGGTACTACAAGCTTGGGGTCGAGGCGGGTGCCAACTCGGACAACTACGTGCGAGACACGATCTACCTCGCCACGGTGCTGTTCTTGATCGGCATCAGCGGACACTTCCGCTTCATCCGAATCCGCCTGGCCATGATCGGACTCGGCGGGGCCATGATGCTCATCGCCATCGTGCAGATCGCAGCGTCGCCTCCGATCCCCTGAGCTCCGAATCCCGTCGGGGCTCGATGCCGAGTCCGCTCAGGCGGTGGAGTCCTCACCCGCCACCTTGTCGGGATGACCGGCGACCAGCTTGGCGCTCATCTTGATGGCCTTAACCGCTCCGGTCATCCCCGCCTGGAGGGCGATGCCCACGCTGAGCACGACGATGCCGATGACGAAGAACGTCTTCGAGCTGACCATCACGATTCCGAGCCGTCCCACCACGTAGGCCGGCGTGCACACGAGCACGCCCACCACCCCGCCGATCACCGTCGCCGAGAGCTGGTCGCGCCGAGAGGCGGTGCTCTTCGCTCCGAGGAGCCGGGACGGGATCTCGACGTAGGTGTACATCATCAGGGCCACGACGATGCCGAGCACCAGCGTGAACCATGCTCTGCCGTTGCGAGGCATCCACGTTGTGGCGATGGCCAAAGCGAATCCCATGAGGAGGCCCCAGGCGGCGATCACCCGCCAACGACGGCGCGCTTCGGAGAAGGCGGGGCTGATCGCAGGCTGCCCGGGCCGAGCGATGGCGAAGGCGAACACGGCGTTCAGGAAGTAGCAGAGCATCGTGATGAGCACGACGCCGAAGAAGGCGAGCACCAGCGCGTCGCCTCGGATGACGATGAACGAACGCCCTCGGAGCAGGTGGAGCTTGAGATCCATCATGGCGGCCCAGATCCACATGGCCGGGAGCACTTGGACCAACGAGAGCCGCCAGTTCGTCACCAAGAGCCGAAGCCCTTCGAAGAGCATGGCAAAGGCACCGACCATGAACGCCAACGGCGCCAGGCCCCGCCTCGTCTGGCTCAGCTGCGTCACCGCACTCGAGACCTGCGCTTCGTCGCCATCACGGATGGCAATGATGAGCGCGTGGATCCGGGCAGCCGCAACCTGACGACGAGAGCGGAGGGTCAGCGCAGGCGAAGCGCTGGACTCGTCATCGTCCGTAGCGGTCATTGACGTCCTCTCGATCAGCGGGTGACGACGACAATCCTCTCATGAAGGAATCAACGGGGAGCACCACGTTCGCGCCCACCGGTCAGTACGATACCCAGCAGGGGTAAGCCCACGAGTCCTGGAGGACCCATGAGACGCATCGCACTAGTCGCCACTGCCTTGATCGCAGGCTGCACTCTTGCGGCATGCTCTTCAAGCTCCTCGAGCGCTCCCACGACGACGTCCACCATGATCGCCACCGATGCCTCGGGCAAGCCCACCTGCGCGTCGATTCAGGCCGCGCTCGCCCAGCAGAACAACGACGTCATCGCAGTCGCCCTCAAGGCGGCGGGCAACGGCAAGAACAAGGCCACGGCGATCCAGGAGGCAACGGCGAGCGCCAAGACGACGACACAGAACCTGTCGACCGAGCTGACCAAGCTCCTCCCGTCATCGGCTCCGGTGACGGCCTGGGCGCAAGAGCAGGCGTCGTACATCGATGGGCTTGCGACGGCAGCCGCGCAAGCAGCTGGCACGGCCAAGGTCAATGCCTACAACGCAACCTTCCAGGCTTCGCAGACTGGCAAGGACCTGCTTGCCAACAACGTCGCCATCAAGCTCGCCGTTGCGACGGCGTGTCCGAGCGCCCCGAAGGGCTAGCGCGATGCCCTCACGGGTATCGGCGCAGCCGCTCCCTCCTCGCATGTTCCGACGACTCCTCCCCCTTGCCTCGCTTAGTGGAGTCGCCCTGATCGCAGCCGCCTGCTCCTCCTCAGGTGGTATCGCCGCCACCACCTCCACCAGCGCCGGAACCTCGCACCCAGCCACGACCATCGATTGCACCACGCTCTCCAAGGCGGAGAACACCTACTCCCGCGATGTCGCGCACGTGGCGGCGGGCATGGATGGTGTGACGGTCGGCCAGCAGATCGCCACCCCGCAGCAGATCCGACACGCCTCTACCCAGGCACGTTCCGCCATCGCCACCATCGTCACCGAGCTTCGGGGGGTCGTCCCGAGCGGGACGCTCTCCTCATGGCAGCGGACCTCGAGCACCCTGCTCGCCGACTATGAGCGAGCAGCCCTGAGCAAGAACTCTCCGGACTCGATGCAGCACCTCGCCATCGCGCTCTCGCTCACACCCATCGGGCTTGAGGCCACGACGTCGGGCGCGCGGATCGGCTCGAAGGTCAAGAGCCTCTGCCCTGCCATCTCCGTGCCCCAGATCCCGACGCCAAACCAAGCCGGCGGCGTCTAGTCACAACACGAAGTCGAAGGAGGTTCGGGTCATGCGTGCTGTCGTCATCTCAGAGTCGGGATCCATCGAGGTCCGCTCCATCGCTGATCCGCGACTGACGGGTCCGGACGGAGCGATCGTCGCCGTGGAGGCGACTGCGATCTGTGGCTCAGACCTTCACCTCTTCCACGGCGACCTACCGTCGTCGGGCGTCCACCCCGGCCATGAGATCGTGGGGACGATCGTCGAGGTGGGCGATGACGTTCGGCATCGCCGTGTCGGGGACCGCGTCCTCGTGAGCGCCGTCGTGGGCTGCGGGCGATGCGACTCCTGCCGAAGAGGCGATCCGATCACCTGCGCCGCCACGGGGCCGGTGGCGCTTGGGACCACCCTCGCCCTCAATGGCGGCCAGTCGGAGCTGGTCGCCATCCCTGCGGCGGACCTCTTTACGATCCCCGTCCCCGAAGGCGTGTCGACCGAAAACGCCGTCCTCTTGACCGACATCTTGCCGACCGGTTTCCTGGGCGCCCAGATGGCAGGCATCCAGCCCGGTGAGACCGTGGCGATCTTCGGCATGGGCCCCGTCGGGATCATGGCGCTGGCCTGTGCCCAGCTCTTCGGGCCTTCCAAGATCTACGCCGTTGATACCGTCCCTGCTCGACTCGAACGAGCTGCTGCCATGGGTGCGCACCCCATCGATGCCACGGGTGGCCTTGGCGCACTCGGCATCCTCGAGGCGACCTCTGGGCACGGGGTCGATGCTGCCATCGAAGCCGTTGGGATCGAGTCCACCATCACCGACGCGCTGCACTGTGTCTGCGCTCGTGGGCGCGTCTCGATGGTCGGGGTGAATGTCGACATGGCCTTCCCCTTCCCGATGGCCCTGGCCTTCTTGAAGGCGCTGAGCTTCCGGGCCACGTTCGCGGCCGTCCCTTCGACCTGGCCACACCTCATCCCGCTGCTCCAAGAGGGCGTCTTGGATCTCGGCGACATCTTCACCCATCGGATGGGCCTCACTGAGGCGCCTGCTGCCTACGACCTCTTCGATCGACGTGCCGACGGCGTGCTGAAGGTGCTGCTGGATCCGACCCGCTAGAGCCCAGATTCGCTAGTTCGGAACTGCGACGGTGTTCGCCGTCGTGTTGACGCCGACGACGCCCGGGAACACTTGGCTGAGGCCCTGGAGACCGGCTTGCGAGGTGTCGAAGCCCAGTGCCCAGCGGAGCTCTGCGGTAACCGACTGCGTGATGGCGGGCCACGCAGTGGTGACCGCCAGGTCCGTCGACTGGCACCCGTCGGAGCCCAGCGGCTTGAGCTGGGCCGGGATCGGCAGGTTGATCTTCTCGGCCAAGCCGATCAAGCCACCCTGGCCAGGGTCGATCTGACAGATGTCCGAGAACACGAGGTGACCTGCGTTGGTCAGCGTGATGAAGCGCTTGGGCTGGTTCAGCTTGTTGTAGGCCGCCACCATGGTCTTCGTCGGCACGACCTGGTCAGCCGTTCCGGACTCGATCAGCCCCGGCACCTTCGGCACCGACGCCCCCGCACCAGTGGTGGTCTGCCCAAAGGCGCCGACCGAGGCGCCCGCCAGCCCCACGAACACCTTCACCTGAGGATCGACGACTGCCAGCTTCTCGACTGCGCTTCCGCCAGCGGAGTGACCGACAGCACCCACGCGGTTCATGTCGAGGTGCTGGTAGAAGCGATTGCCATGGATGGCGTTCTGGTTGGCCATCAAGGCGATGGTGTTCTGCAGGTCTGTGACGTCGTTCGAGGTGCCGCCGCCAAGTCCCTTCCCTGCCAGGAAGTTGTTGAGCACCGCCGTGAGGTCACGGTCGGTGTGCTCGGGGGCGGCGACCACGAAGCCCCAGCTGGCGAGATGTGACGTGAGGAAGGTCGACTGCGTGGCAAATCCAGCGAAGCCGTGGCTGAAGACGACGAGGGGGAATCGACCTGAAGCGAAGCCGATGTTGCTGATGGCGCCGGTCGGGTAGATCACCGGCGCAGTCCCCGCCTCAAGCTTCTGGAGAGCCGGCGGCAACAGTGCCGCCACGTTGTAGCTGGCCGACTGACCGTGGTAGTCGTTCGGGTTGGCCGGGTACCACACGACGACCCGGGCTCCGTTCGACGGCAGCGTCAGGGTCGTCTGCCCCACGCCGAAGGGGCCCTTCGGCGTGAACGACGTCGCCCCAAGGTTTTGGACCACCGGCACCGCGTCTCCGGTCCCGTTCGCCCCCTCGTTGCCATGGTTCACGAGTGCGAACAGCGTTGCCGCCCCTCCCACCACTGCAACCAGCAGCAGGATCAGGTACGGAATCGCGATCGGCGAACGGGACTTGTCGATGTTGGTGGAGACGTGGGCCATGGCTCTTCTCTTGGAGGGGTGTACGTGGTCCCTAGGAGTGAACTCCTAGGACTTCGATCCTGTCAATTGCTCGAGCTCCTTGGACACCGCTGCCTCGCGAGCGTCGAAGTCCTCCTTGGCCTTCTTCGGGCTCCAACGTCCACGGGTCAAGAAGATGAACGGGATGAAGAGGACCATGCCAGCAGCGTCAATGTAGAACCAGGTCTGCCACTGCTTCGGGCTCTTCGCCAGCGCATTGCTTCCCTCGAGGAGCGCCGCCTGGTTGGCCGACAAGTAGTTCAGCTGACACGAGTACGGAACCACCAGCGTGTTGAAGTCGGCCTTGAGCGCAAGCAGCTTGCTCACGTTGGCGCTTCCAAGCGCTCCCTCGATGGCTGTGATCGCAGCACCCGTGGGAGCGGCGACGTTGGCGGCGGCGACGATCCGGTAGTGGCTCGCGACCAGCTTGAGCAGGGTTGCGTGCTCCTCGGCGAACTTCACGGAATCAGGGTGCAGCGCCTGGAAGATGCGTGCGTTCTGTCCCGCAGGAACCGTCGGACCGGGCACCGCTGGAAGCGGGCCGAGCTTCGGGGCGAGGTAGCACTGCGGGATCGCGTCAGTCGCCACGGCGTTGTTGTTCACGATGGGACCGGCGGTCGACACGACCATCGGGAAGAAGATGAACGAGACTGAAACGCAGATGCGCAGGATCCAGCCCCAGAGCGCGAGGCCCGTGGCCACGAGGGCTGGGTTCCGCGCCTCGACCGACTCCGTGTAGCCAGCCATCCACGGTGCATAGGCGATCGAGATCGTAAACGCCATCAGCACGCCGAGCAGCGCCAGCGTCGTGAACGAGGTCTGGGGCTTGGTGGCGAACGAGGCGAAGATCAGCACCAGAGGGATGGTGAGGAGCGCTCCGGCCAGCATGAAGGGCTTGCGGACCCGAAGCTTGTCTGACGCCCACCCGACGATGACCAGGGCGACGATGTCGGCTCCCCAGAACCACTCGTTGAGGCTGTTGGCGTCGACGGTCGTGAAGGGCAAGCCGTTCGGGTGGTAGAAGGTCACCACGTAGTAGATCGTGAAGAACGACGCGGCGATGAAGTAGAAGAGCAAGAAGAGCGAGATACCGAACGCCGACCCCAAGAGGTCGCCCTTGAGGATCTGGCGCCACGGGTTCTTCATCCCCGCCTCGAGCTCAGCCTCAGTGATGCCCTGGGCCCGAGCCTGGATCAGAGCGCGATCACGCTCCGACGCCATGATCTGGTCGCGCACCTTGGGCGAGAGGTCCCGCATGAAGAAGAGACAGATCACGAAGACGACGATCGAGAAGATCCCGGAGATCCAGAACTGGCTCTGCCAGTCGCCGAAGTGATTGAGGGTGTTCGAGGCGACGATCGAGGTCAGCAATGAGCCAGCGACCGGACCGATGGTCCAGAAGCCCATCGCCGAGGCGCGGCCCATCTGCGGGCTGAAGTCTCGGACGAGCGAAGGCGTCGCCACCAAGATCGCACCCTCGACGAGACCCATGACGCTGATCCAGAACGCGAACATGAACTGCGTCTTGGCGCTCGTGACGCCAAACGCGATGATCGCTCCGACGATCAGGAGGCCATAGATCACGACGTTGGTCCGACCGATCCGGTCAGTGACCGAGGCAGCCAGGGATGCAAATGCACCCAGCGCGTTGGAGATGACCACGATCCACACGTAGTACGTGAAGGACATGTGGAAGCTCTGGAGGATGTTCGGCGTCACACCCGTCTGCGTGAAGTAGGTGTAGTAGAGCGTGATCGTGGCCAGCACGGCGAGGGCCAGATAGCCCATCCGCTTGCCACCCGTGGGGTACTCATCGATCTCGTGGTGGAACAGGAAGCGAAGAACGGGGTTCTTCGGTCCAGATGACGTTGCAACGTCAGCGCTCATTTGATCTCCCCCTCGTAGTGCCTAACTATCAGCGCGCCACCATACCCCCACCGTCGTACCTCGCACGTGGATCAGTCGAGCGGGAGCTGCGGCTCGTCGAGCAGCGATGCGCCGCGACCCTTGGCACCGGGTCGGTAGATCTGGTCAGGTCGGAAGCTCCAGAGCTTTCGGTCACCCCGTCGACCGCCCACCACCTCCACCCAGGTGCTGGCATTTCCGAGGTGCTCAACGAAGGCCACGAACTCGAAGGACCCTCGCGCTGCCCTTGGATCATCGACCTCGACGGGATCGCCCGCCCTCAGCCCCGCCCAGGTTCGGCTGCGCCGAACCTTCGCCTCTCGTTCTATGGTCACAGATCGTTCTTATCGCGGGAAGCAAGGTACGGCTGCCATGCTGGAGCCATGAACGCCGACGCCACAGCGACGAGGAGCCGGGCCCTTGATGCGATCGCCGGCGCGGTCTCGATCCTGGCGGACCATGGCTTCGTCGTCGCCGTCCTCGTCGGGATCGACACGCTGCGCCATCGCAGCCACCTTCGCAGGAACGTGGTTCGGCTGGCGACCGTCGGGATCTCGGTGCTCATCGTCAACGTGACCGTGAAGCTCGTCGTCAACCGGTCGCGACCAGAGGGGGCCAGCGCAGGCCCCGCGCTGGTGCGAACGCCGACCTCGTCGAGCTTTCCGAGCGGGCACACGCTCGCTGCCGCCACGGCAGCGCTCGCACTCCCCGCTGCGCCGGCCGGTCAGATCACCGCCCTCGCCGGCGCCTCGCTCGTCGGCTGGAGCCGCGTCCGGCTGGGCGCGCACCATCGCTCGGATGTGGTTGGAGGCCTTGCCATCGGGGCCCTCCTCGGCACCGTGCTCCGACGAGCCTTTGCGGGTATCGACCGGGAATGGATCGACGCGGCGCGGCGTTGATCCACACGTGACCTACCCAGCCTTCTCCCTGCTCTACGACTACCGCTGCCCCTTCGCCCGCATCGTGCACGAGCACGTGCTCGCCGCAATGGACGCGGGTCTGTCGCTCGACATCACCTTCGAGCCGTACACGCTCTCCCAAGGGCACGTCGCCCCCGGCGCCCCTGCGGCGTGGGATGACCCGGCGCACGCGGGAAGCCTGCTCGCCCTTGAAGTCTCCGTGGCGGTCCGGGATGCATTCCCCTCAACCTTCCCTGCACTCCATCGAGCGCTCTTCGATGCTCGCCATGCGCAGGGCGTGTCCCTCACCACCACAGAGCAGCTCGCAGCGATCCTCGGCGACGTCGGTCTCGACGCAAAGGCGGTGTTCGCCATCGTGAACGACGGCGGTCCGAAGGCGATCATCGCCGAGCGATGGACCCACTATCACGACGATCTCGACGTCTTCGGCGTGCCAACCTTCGTCTTCGATGACGCCGACGCAACCTTTGTTCGACTCATGAAGGGTCCCGACGAGACTGACCAGGCCGCGTCTATCCCGGTGGTCGAGCGCCTCTTGGACCTCTTGGTGAACCACACCGACCTCAACGAGTTCAAGCACACCCGCTTGAGCCGCTGAGCAAGGCCGTGCCCTAGCGAAGGGCCCCAAGGAACTCGAAGGTCTCCTCACGCTCGGCGAAATTGCCTGACAGCGCCGCCACGAGCTCGGTGCCTCCGGCCTCCTCCAGGCGACCGATGCCGTCGAGGACCTGCTCCCGAGAACCGACCAGAGCGATGTCTGCCGGCCGCGCCGCTCCCTCGATCTCGAGCATGGCGGCGTACGACGGCAAGGTCGGATAGATGGAGAAGTCCGCATCGATGTCATCCCTCGCCCGTGATGGATCGTCGGTCACGCAGACCGGCAGTGAGACGACGATCCGGGGAGCCCCTCGTCCTGCGGCGGCCGCCGCCTCGATGATCTTGGGCCCGATGTGGGACGCCACGGTCGAGATGCCCGTCATCCACGTGATCGTCCCATCGGTCAGCGCACCGGTGAGCTGCAGCATTCGCGGCGCCAGCGCCGCCACGAGCACCGAGGGCGGTTCGGTCGATGGGATGTCGAGTGGCCCGACGGTGATGGCCTTGAGCATCTCGCCGTCGACCATGGCCGCCTCGCCCCGGAGCATCGGCAGCAGCGCCTCGAGGTACTCCGACATGTACTTGGCCGGCCGCTCATAGGAATAGCCCCAGAGCCCTTCGACCACCATCTGATGCGACAGGCCGATCCCGAGGCTCAAGCGGTCCCCCGTCGCCGACTGCACGGTCAGCGCCTGCTGCGCCAGCATCTGGGGGTGCCGGGGGTAGACGGGGATCACGGCGGTCCCGAGCTCGATGTCGGCGACGTGAGAGCCCACCACCGCTAGCAAGGTGAGTGCGTCGGCACCGAAGATCTGGTTCGCCCACGCGCTGTCGAAGCCCGCATCCTTGATCCGCTTCGTCTGCTCGATGGCATCGGCGACGGGGCGCTCGACGTCAATCAGGGTCCCGATCTTGATCATGACTTCCTCCGCTCGTAGCTGGCCCCGGTAACTTGGGGCTGTGCGATCTCTTCGAGAGGCTAGTAGTCCCCCAAGGAAGAACCGATGACGCTCGGCATCGTCGGTGCGGGCCAACTCGCTCGGATGCTGCTCGAAGACGCCAGCGCGCTCGGTGTCGACTGCGTGGTGCTGGCAGAGTTCCCCGATGATGGGGCAGCGAAGGCCTGCGCCAACGTCATCCTCGGCTCGCCTGGCGACGAGGCAGCCATGCGATCCCTTGTCAGCGCCTGCGACGTGGTGACCTTCGACCACGAGCTGGTCGACCTTGCGCTCCTCGCCCGCCTCGAGGCGGAAGGAGCAGTGATCCGCCCGTCACCCACCTCCCTCGTCCTCGCCGTCGACAAGGCAGCCATGCGTCGAGCCCTGGCCGATGCCGGGCTCCCGATCCCCGCCTTCTCGATCATCGCTCCCGAGGATGAGGGCGACGTCGCGGGCTTCGGCACCAGCCAGGGATGGCCGATTGTCATCAAGGCGGCGCGAGGTGGCTACGACGGCCGGGGCGTCTTCGTGGCCGAGGACCTCCCCTCGGCACGCACCATCATCGCCGACCTTCATGAGCAAGGGATCACTGCTCTTCTCGAGTCGATGGTCCCGATCCGTGCCGAGCTGGCCGCGCTCGTCGCGCGCCGGCCCACCGGTGAGGTGGTGTCATGGCCCGTCGTCGAGACGGCGCAACTCGATGGCGTCTGCCGAGAGGTGCTGGTTCCTGGCGCCATCGATCCGACGACGGCGGCGGCCGCCGCCGCGCTGGCGATCGAGATCGCAGAGCTTTCCGGCGTCGAGGGCGTGATGGCCGTTGAGCTCTTCGACACCGAGGACGGCCTCCTCATCAACGAGCTCGCCATGCGGCCTCACAACTCGGGCCACTGGACGCAAGACGGCTCGACCACCTCCCAGTTCGAGAACCACCTTCGAGCCGTGCTCGATCTCCCGCTCGGCGACACCGGCACGACCGCCGACGCAGTCGCCAGCGTGAACGTCTTCGGCGGCGACTCCCCGCGAGAGGCGCACGAGGCGCTCAGCGCTGCCTTGAGCGTCGGCGGCGCACACGTCCACCTGTATGGAAAGACCGATCGCCCTGGACGCAAGCTCGGCCACGTCAACGTGGTGGGCCACAATGGTGCAGAGGTGCGATCGATGGCGTGGCGTGCCGCGGCCGCCCTGGGGACGCCCGTCCCCGACGAGCTCAGCGAGGGAGTCAGATGAGCGAGACCCCAGTGGTCGGGATCGTGATGGGGTCGAGCTCTGACCTTGCGGTCATGGAGCCAGCGGCCGAGACCTTGCGGCGCTTTGGCGTTAGCCACGAGCTCCATGTGGTCTCGGCCCACCGCACCCCCGAGACGATGCTTCGCTACGGACTCGAGGCGCACCAACGGGGCCTCAAGGTGATCATCGCCGGCGCCGGAGGTGCGGCACATCTCCCGGGCATGCTCGCCGCCGTCACCTCACTCCCCGTCATCGGCGTGCCCGTGGCCCTCGCCCGACTCGACGGCCTCGACTCGCTGCTGTCGATCGTCCAGATGCCGCGCGGGGTGCCCGTGGCAACCGTCGCCATCAACGGTGCAGAGAACGCCGCCCTCCTGGCCGTGCGGATCTTGGCCACCGGCGACCCGACCTTGACTGCGCAGCTCGACGCACATCGGGCTGATCTTGCGGTGGCTGCGGGCGAGCAAGATGCTGGCCTTCCCCGAGGAGCACACTGATGTCGGAGCTCACCTCGAAGCTCGGACTCGGTGAGGAGGCTCGAGCCGTCATCATCACGGCGGACGATCTCGGGCTGTGCCACGCCGCCAATGCGGGCGTCGACGAGGCGATGTCCAACGGCCTCGCCTCGAGCGCGTCACTCCTGGTTCCCGCCCCATGGGCGCGCGAGGCGGCCGCTCGCTATCGCGGCGGAGACGTCGGCGTGCTGCTCGCCATCACGGCGGAGCACGAGCTCCTCCGCTTCGGTCCGATCACCCATGCCCCGTCGCTCCAGGGTGGCGACGGCGGCTTCGCCGGCGATGTCCTCGACGCGCTCGACCATGCGGACCTCGACGAGGTCCGCCGAGAATGCCGAGCCCAGCTCGAACGAGCAATTCTCCTCGGCTTCGACGTGAGCCACCTCGCCACCGCCGATTCGGCACTCGTGACCCGACCGGAGTTCTTCGACATCGTCCTTGAGCTGGCGGAGGAGTACCGGCTCCCCCTCCGGCTCCTTTCGGGCAGCGCGGCCCTCGGGCTCGGGTTCCCCGCACGATCATTGGCGAGCGAGGCGGGCGTCGTCGTACCCGACCACGTGATCGAGACGACGCCTGGAGGGCTTCGGAACCGGCTTCCCGAGATCGTCTCCGACCTTGCCGACGGCGTCACCGAGATCGTCGTGCACCCGGCAGCGGACACTGATGAGCTCCGTGCATTTGCCACCGATGCCGACGAGCGCATCGACGATCTCCGCCTCTTGACCAGGGAGGCATCGGTTCCTGCCGTCCTCCGAGAGCTCGACGCCACCGTCATCGGGTGGCGCCCACTCCACGAGCTCGCCCGTCGCACCCCGTCGTCACTCGAGTAGCGACGGACCCGACCCCCTCACGGCGAGGGGGATCGAACCTTCGGTATCGTGCAGGTTCCCGGCGACGCGCCGGGCCCATTCGATGAGGAGTCCCGTGGCGAAGCAGAGTGTTCTCACCCCCCAAGCTGACGACTTCCCTCGCTGGTACCAAGACGTGCTGGCAAAGGCGGAGCTGGCGGAGAACGGCCCCGTGCGAGGCACGATGGTGATCCGGCCGTACGGCTATGCCATTTGGGAGCGAATCCAGGCGGAGATCGACGCACGGATCAAGCGGGCAGGTGCCAAGAACGCCTACTTCCCCCTGTTCATCCCCGAGAGCTATCTCAAGCGCGAGGCAGAGCACGTGGAGGGCTTCAGTCCCGAGCTGGCGGTGGTCACCCACGCAGGAGGCGAACAGCTGGCCGAGCCCATCGTGGTACGTCCCACCTCCGAGACCGTGATCGGCGAGTACATGGCGAAGTGGATCCAGAGCTACCGCGACCTTCCCCTGCTGTTGAACCAGTGGGCGAACGTCGTCCGGTGGGAGCTTCGGCCTCGCCTGTTCCTCCGCACCTCGGAGTTCCTCTGGCAAGAAGGCCACACGGCTCACGCCGACCAGGCCGATGCGTCCGCGTATGCCCGACGAATCCATCTCGAGGTCTACAACGACTTCTTGGAGTCCGTCCTTGCGATGCCCACCTTCCTTGGCATCAAGAGCCCCGGTGAGCGCTTTGCGGGCGCCGTCAACACCATGACGTGCGAGGGGATGATGGGCGACGGCAAGGCGCTGCAGATGGCCACCTCTCACGAGCTCGGCCAGAACTTCGCCAAGGCCTTCGAGATCAAGTACCTCGGAGACGACGGCACTGAGCACCTCTGCTTCACCACGTCGTGGGGTGCATCCTCGCGACTCGTCGGCGGCCTCATCATGGGTCACGGTGACGATGACGGGCTCCTCGTCCCACCCGCGCTGGCGCCCGTTCAGACCGTGATCCTCTGCATCCGCGACGAGCCCGAGCTGACCGAGGTGGCACACCGTCTGGCCGATGAGCTGGCGAGCAAGGGCATCCGGGCCGAGGTCGATGCTCGAAGCGGTTCCTTCGGCCGGCGGATCACCGACTGGGAGCTCAAGGGTGTACCGACCAGGATCGAGGTTGGGCCACGCGATCTTGCGGAGGGCAAGGTCACCTTGGTGCGCCGAGACGATCGATCGAAGCAGACGATCGGCCTCGGCGCAGTCGTCGACGCGGCGGAGGCTTCGCTCGCCGAAGTTCAGGCGTCGCTCTACGCCCGCGCGCTGGCTCGCCGGGACGAGCACACCACGGCGGTCTCCTCGCGAGACGAGGCGATCGAGGCCGGGCAGGCCGGGTTCGCTCGAGTGCCATGGCGCGAGATCGGTGCTGAGGGCGAGGGCGATCTCAAGCGTCACACCCTGAGCGTCCGCTGCATCCAACGGGCCGACGGCTCCATCCCCGACAATGACGACGAGGACGACCTCTACTGCATCGTCTCCCGCTCCTACTGAGCTAGCGCGACAGATCGATCCCCTCGAAGAGGTCGCCTTCTTCGACGGCCGTCGGGCCGACGTGGCTGGCCGCCAGGGCGTAGTGGTCGAAGGGGTGGACGGCTTGGCGAACCTCGTCCGGGAGGCCGAACCAGAAGGTTGACGTGGGGTCGATCTGCGTCGCATGCGCCTTGAGCGCGTCGTCCCGAACTGAGCCGAAGCCCTCGACCGAGATGGTGGTGGTGAAGGCCTCCTCTCGGGCCAGCCGTGACAAGAACCGCTCGTCGTACGGAGACTCAAGTCCCCGCTCGAGGTAGGCCTGGTGGAGCTTGGCCAGCCGAAGTGCCGGCCAGACCGTGTAGTAGAGCTTGGCGATCTCATGCGGTGGCCCTGCATCCGGGAAGGCCGACGCATCCCCGGCTGCCTCAAATGCTGCCGCCGCGATCTCATGCGCTCGAAGGTGGTCCGGGTGCGGATACTCGTGCTGCTCATCGGGATAGCTGATGAGGACCTGTGGGCGAGTTCGACGGATCACCGTCACCAAGCGCTCCACGGCCTCGTCGAGCGGGGCGTTGGCGAATGCCTCAGGGCGAGCATTGGCCTCGGAGTCCGGCATCCCGGAGTCCCGATAGCCGAGCATGACAACCTCGTCGTAGCCGATGATCCGTGCGGCGTCCTCGAGCTCGCGCGCCCGGCGACTCCCGAGCTCTTCGCCGTCTTCGAGGACCACGGCGGGATTCAAGATCTCTCCCTCCTCTCCCCCGGTGCAGCACACCAACACCGTGTGGACGCCCTGGGCCGCATAGCGAGCGATCGTGGCCGGTCCCTTCGACGATTCGTCATCCGGATGGGCATGGACGGTCAGGATGCAGGGTCGCTGTGTCACGCCGAGAAATCTAGGCGAGCCGACACGAGGCCCCTCCCCCAGGTGATCGCTCTAGGCTTGGTGGGACGAGGTCGCCATCCAAGGAGGCAATGTGGCCGGTGTGTTCAATCGAATCAGCTCGATCTTCCAAGCGAAGACCAACAAGGCGCTCAACAAGATCGAGGATCCGAGGGAGACCCTTGATCTTTCGTACGAGAAGCAGCTCGAGCAGCTGACCAAGGTCCGCAAGTCCGTCGCTGACGTTGCCACCTCGCGAAAGCGCATCGAGCTCCAAGCCGCCGAGCTCCAGAAGCAGGCGGACAAGTTGCAGGGTCAAGCCAAGGCGGCCCTCGAGCAGGGCAACGAGGACTTGGCTCGAGAGGCATTGGTTCGCCGAACGGCGATCGCCTCACAGCTGAGCGACCTCGAGGTGCAGCACACCCAGGTCGCCGAGCAGGAGCAGAAGCTGATCGAGACCTCTCAGGTGCTCCAGACCAGGGTCGAGCAGTTCCGGACCCAGAAGGAGACCATCAAGGCCACCTACACCGCCGCCGAAGCGCAGACCAAGATCGGCGAGGCAGTCTCGGGGATCTCGGACTCCATGGGCGATGCCGGCCAGGCCATGATCCGAGCCCAGGACAAGATCGCCGACATGCAGGCTCGCGCCGGCGCCATGGACGAGCTGATCTCATCGGGAGCGCTCACCGACCTCTCGCAGCCGGTTGACGACATCCAGGCCCAGCTCGACAAGGTCGGCACAGCATCGGCCGTCGACAACGAGCTCGCCGCACTCAAGGCCCAGGTCTCGGGAGGCGCTCCCGCTGCGGAGATCACCGACCACTCCTCTGCGCCAGCATCGGAGGAAGGCGCCTCCTGATGAGCTACGCCAAGAACATCGAGAACGACCGGGGCCTCTCGGCACGCATGTTCGTGACGGGCCTGCTGCTCGTCGTGCTCTGGGGCGTGCTCGGTGCCGTCTTGTTCGCCGTCGGGGTGGGCATCGGGCTGATCGTCATCATCGAGGTGGGGGTCATCTTCTCCCAGTACTGGTTCTCTGACCGGATCGCCCTGTTCGGCATGGGAGGACAGATCGTGACCCCCGAGGAGCAGCCGCAGCTCCACGCCATGGTCGATCGGCTCTGCACCTTGGCCGACATGCCCAAGCCTCGCGTGGCGATCGCCACCACCGACATCCCGAACGCCTTCGCCACCGGCCGCAGCCCCAAGGCGGCAGTGGTCTGCGTGACGACCGGCATCATGACCCGGCTCGACGAGCCTGAGCTCGAGGCCGTGCTTGCCCACGAGCTCTCCCACGTAGCCCACCGCGATGTCGCCGTCATGACCATCGCCGCCTCGGTCGGGATGCTGGCGGGACTGCTGACCCGTGTGGCCATGTGGAGCTCGATGTTCTCCTCGAACGACAACAACGGTGGCGGGGCCCTAGCGGAGCTCGCCATCATGCTCGTCTCAATCGTGGTCTACGCCATCAGCTACATGCTCACCCTGGCCCTGTCGCGCTACCGAGAGCTCGCCGCCGACCGCTCGGGTGCGATCTTGATCGGACGGCCATCGGTGCTGGCCTCGGCGCTCGTCAAGATCACCGGCGACATCTCGCGCATCCCACAGAAGGACCTTCGCAAGGCGGAGGCCTACAACGCCTTCTTCTTCGCCCCTGCCATCAATGGCAAGCAGGGGACCTCAGTGGCGAACCTCTTCTCCACCCACCCAAGCATCGAGAAGCGCCTCGCGCAGCTTGATGAGCTCGAGCGACAGCTCAACCACGGCGCCTGATCAACCCGTGGGCCTCTTCGACACGATCTTGGGACGAACCAAGAGGGTTGAGCCCAAGCTCGATGCGCTCTTCTCGCTCCCGTCAGCCGCCGTCACGCTCGAGCTCCAGGCCGGCCTGATCACCTCTGGCAAGGCTGGTGTCTGCTGGAAGCCCCCGGCTGGCCAGGCGCCTGCGGACGTCCAGGCTGAGCTCGAAGCGCTCCTCGACCTTGACGACGGTGCCGCCTCTGGGCCGTCCCTCACCTCGGTGGAAGACGACCTCGGGTTCCGCTGGCTGCTTGTCGACGGAGCTGATCTCGACGACCTGGTCACCCAAGCCCACCAGGCCAACACGCTGCTCAATGAGGCGGGTTGGGGACCTCAGCTCCTGTGCAGCGTCTTTGGCTTGGTTCCCGCTCCGACTGCCGACAGTTCTGCCAAGCCCTGCTACCTCGTCTATCTGTACAAGCGCGGCACCTTCTATCCCTTCTGCCCCACCTCAGGCAGCACCCGGAACAATGAGCTCGAGCTTCGCCTCCGCTCCACCATCGGGTCCGATCTGCCCATCGAGCAGGACCTCAGCCGATGGATGGCCCTCTGGGGACTTCCGCTCTAGCGGCAAGCTCACCCCGCCGAACCTCGACTCACAGGTCCAGGCTCCCTCAGGGTGACTCGACATCGGTAGCATCGGGCCATGACCTCCCCTACCGATGCCAGTCGCCTGATCCCGCTTGCCGGAACCGTCAATTTCCGCGACGTCGGCGGCTACCAGTCATCGGATGGTCGGTTCATCCGATGGGGACGGCTCTTCAGGGCTGACTCGCTCAACAACCTGACGGATGAGGATCGAGACGAGATTCGCCATCTCGGCGTCGCCACCGTCATCGATCTGCGATCGAGCGCCGAGGTGGAGTCCGGTCGATTCCCCATCGAGGACATCCCCGTCGACTTCCATCATCTCCCCCTCGTCGACGAGGTCGCCGACCCCGAGTCATTTGCCATGACGCCGGGCATGTTGGCGGCCATGTACGTCGACATGCTCGACGAGGCAGGCGAGCACATCACGACCGCCATCGAGGTGCTGGCCAACCCAGCCAGTCAGCCCGCCATCATCCACTGCACGGCGGGCAAGGACCGGACCGGGGTACTGATCGCCCTGATCCTCGGGCTGCTCGGCATCTCTGAAGAGGTGATCGTCGAGGACTATGCGATGAGCGCCAAGTCCATGCACAAGCTCAAGGAGCGACTGGCCGAGCGGTACCCGGACTTCGCCGACCAGATCCTGGCGGCCGATGACATGTTCTCGGCCGCTCCGGCCAACATGGAGAATCTCTTGACCGTCATCGACGAGCGCTGGGGGTCGATCGAGGGCTACGCCGACCACCTCGGCATCTCCCCGACGACCATCGAGCGCCTCCGCTCGAGCTTCCTCGTCGACTGAGCCGGACCGTCGTCAGGCAAGTCTGGCGATCGACGCCGCCAGATCGAGATCTCGCTGGGTCAATCCTTTGACCTCGTGCGTCGAGAGCGCCAACGAGACCGTCCGCCACCGCAGATCGATGTCGGGATGATGGTCGGCAGCCTCGGCGAGCGCCCCGACGCTGACGACGAAGCCGAGGGCAGCTGCGAACGAGCCCAAGGTGCGGACGAGCCGAAGCGTGGAGCCGTCGCGCTCCCACGGCGACCCTTCGAGGGCAGCGTCGATCGCGGCCGGCTCGAGGACCGCCGGTCGTGTCATGGATGCGTCATCTCGTCGGGTCGAACGGCCGCGTCGAACTCCTCGCCGGTCATGTAGCCCAGGGCGATCGCCGACTCGCGAAGGGTCGAGCCCTCCTTGTGCGCCTTCTTGGCCACCTCTGCCGCCCGGTCGTATCCGATGTGCGGGTTGAGCGCCGTCACCAGCATCAGCGAGTTCTCGAGGTGTCGTCGGATCTGGGCCAGGTCGGGCTCGAGACCCGCCACGCAGAACTCCTCGAAGAGGCCCGAGGCATCCGCCAGCAAGGTCACCGAGTGGAGGAAGTTGTGGATGATGACCGGCTTGCAGACGTTGAGCTCGAGGTTGCCGCGGCTGCCGGCGATCCCGATGGCGGCGTCATTGCCCATCACCTGGATGCAGACCATGATCATGGCCTCTGACTGCGTCGGGTTCACCTTGCCAGGCATGATGGACGAACCTGGCTCGTTGGCGGGCAAGACAAGCTCACCAAGGCCGCTGCGAGGGCCCGAGCCCAGCCAGCGGAGGTCATCAGCGATCTTCATCAGCGATACCGCGAGGGTCTTGAGAGCACCAGAGGCGAAGACCAGTGCGTCGTGGCCAGCCAGCGCGGCGAACTTGTTCGGCGCAGTGACGAAGGGTGCACCGGTCAGCTGGGCGATCGCCGCTGCCACGCGAGCACCGAACTCAGGGTGGGTGTTGAGGCCGGTTCCGACCGCGGTACCGCCTGCAGCGAGCTCATAGAGGCCCGGCAAGGTCATCTCGATCCGCTCGAGGTCGGCGTCGAGCTGGCTCACGTAGCCGCTGAACTCCTGGCCGAGCGTGAGGGGAACCGCATCCATCAGATGGGTGCGCCCGATCTTGGTGATCCCCTCGAAGGCCTGCGCCTTTGCGTCGAGGGCATCACGAAGCGAGCGAACGGCGGGCAGCAGAACTTCGGTGACCTGTCGCGCAGCAGCGATGTGCATCGCCGTCGGGAAGGTGTCGTTCGACGACTGCGACATGTTCACGTCGTCGTTCGGGTGCACAGGCTCCTTCGAGCCCCGCACGCCTCCGGCCATCTCGATGGCACGGTTCGAGATCACCTCGTTGACGTTCATGTTCGTCTGGGTGCCGCTCCCCGTCTGCCAGATGCGCAGAGGGAACTCATCGTCGAGCTTGCCGGCTGCCACCTCGGCGGCAGCGGCCACGATCAGGTCCGCCTTGGCCGAGTCGAGCTTCCCAAGATCACGGTTCACCTCTGCCGAGGCCTGCTTCAAGATGCCAAAGGCGTGGATGAGCGAGGCGGGCATCGTGTCGGAGCCGATGGCGAAGTGATGGAGGCTCCGAGCGGTCTGTGCCCCCCAGTAGCGCTCGTCGGGAACCTCGATGGGCCCCATGCTGTCGGTCTCGGTTCGCATTCCCACGTCACTTGCTCCTCGGTCGACTTCTTTGCGTTCTGGCTCGACGATCATCACCCACCGTTGGTGGCAGCGGGCGTCGATCCCGGCAAGAACCCTAACGGTTCGGCCGATAGGGTCAAGAACCAAGGCCATCGAGAGCCGAGGGCCATCGAGGAGGAACCATGACCGACGTATTGAGCGGCCCCGCACGCGAGCTCCTTGCCCGCCCCATCCTGGCCACCTTGGCCACCATCGCCTCCGATGGCAGCCCGCAGATCACCCCGCTGTGGATCGACGTCGATGGAGACGATCTGGTCATCAACACCGCCCAGGGCCGCGCCAAGGCCCGCAATCTCGAGCGGAGCCCCCGGGTGGCCATCTGCGTGATCGATCCCGACAACCCCTTCAACGTCGTCGCTGTGCACGGCACCGTGATCGAGGTCACCACCAACGGCGCGGACGAGCACATCGACGCCCTCGCCAAGAAGTACATGGGCGTCGACACCTATCCCATGCGCACCGAGGGTGAGGTCCGGCTCAAGATCAAGATCCGCACCGATCGCATCACGATGCAGACGCCGGACCTCTGAGCAATCCCGCTCAGGGACGGAGTCGCCGCACCGAGCCGAGTGGGCCTTCGAGCATCACGAGCTCGTCCGGCTGACCGGTGACGCCTCCAAGCGCCACCAGCCCATCGAGGTCGATGGTGTGCACCCTGATCACGTCTGGTTGAGCGGCGGCAGGCCGGTGACGCGTGGCTGAGCGCCCGTCCTCGGCCAGCACCAGCACCATCGGTCCGCCTGGCGTACGGGGACCAGGACGATTGGGCGCGTCGTGGACGTGCTCGATCTCGCCCTCCACCGTCACCTCGTCACCGTGGCCGCCAAGCATGGCGACGGCCACCTCTTCCG